>OJPZ01000006.1_pt1 | contig 228387 bp, 177 predicted proteins | sample 1598611 | NCBI WGS metagenome assembly OJPZ01 (sample SAMN03922494, study PRJEB24848) | human gut metagenome | isolation source: stool sample | host: Homo sapiens | place: Germany | collected 2011-11
TTCCGCCGGCACGGCGTTCGGCTCGGTATCGCTATGCTGCCCGGCGACGAGGGTGACCGCCCTGATCTGTTCGAGCAACTCCTTTTTCTTCAACATTACGTTCCCGACTCCCAAGGCCCTGCCAATCTCGCGTAATTCGGCGAGGCTCTTGCCTTCGAGTGCATTAAAATCCTGCATAAATTGTCTGATAATAAAATCTAAAATGGTAAAAAATCCGGTCGGATGACCGGTTTCGCGAATCAACAGTGCAAATATAGTGCTTTCTTGCAGAATATGAAAAAATATCGGAACAATTTCACCGATTTCCCGTCGTCGGACACGCTTTCATTCCCTGTTCGAGGCAAAACGAAAAGGGGCATCCGATTTTGCGGACACCCCTCTTCGTCTCTCGTGCGGATTCCGGACGATCCCCTACTCGGTTACGATGCTGACATCGGGACGATTCTTGAACAGCGTCGTCACCAGCTCGAACTCGTAGCCCGGATCGACGATCACTTTCTTCAATGCAGGATCGGCCGGGTTCGAAAGGTCCGTGTTCGTGATCCGATTCTCGCCGAAATCAAGCGACGCGAGGCTTTCGATCGGTGCAAAGAGATGGTCGTGTCGCCGTACGGCCGGCAAATTGCGGAACCGTCGAGACGAGGGAGATTTCATATAATAAAGAACAGGCCGTCGACGATGTCGACGGCCTGTTTCGTACTCGGAGCCGGGATCGAACCGGCACGGCCATTACTGGCCACAGGATTTTAAGTCCGGCGTGTCTACCGATTCCACCATCCGGGCGCAGTCTTTCGCCGAAAGACGCCGGCAAAAGTACGAAAATATTTACGATTTGCCAAAATCTATGTAATTTATCATCGCCGCATCGTCGTCGGGACGGAACCAACGGATTTCCGGATCGCGGCGGAACCAGGTGAGCTGCCGTTTGGCATAGCGGCGCGAATTGCGCTTGATCAGTTCCACGGCCTCGTCATAGCCGATACGCCCGTCGAAGTAATCGAAAAACTCGCGGTAGCCGACCGTCTGCAACGCATTCAGCTCCCGGTAGGGGTACAGCGCCCGCGCCTCGGCTTCCAGACCGTCGGCAAGCATGCGGTCCACCCGGCGGTTGATGCGGTCGTAAAGCTCCTCGCGCGGCAGGTCGACACCGATTTTCACGATCTCGAACGGACGCGCACGCCGTATGCCGGTACGCTGCCGGGAGTAGGGCATGCCGGTTTGAAGGCAGACCTCCAGCGCACGCATGACACGCGCCGGATTGTCGAGGTCGACAACCCGGTAATACTCCGGGTCCAGTTCCCGGAGCTTCTCGGCAAGCGCCCCGAGTCCCTCCTCCGCCAGCTGGCGGTCCAACTCCCCGCGCAGCGATTCGTCGGCCTGCGGCAGGTCGTCCATACCTTCGCACAACGCCCGGACGTAAAGCCCCGAACCGCCGACGGCAACGACGTAATCGTGGCAGGCAAAAAGTCTTTCGAGCCGCGCAAGGGCCTGGACCTCGTATTCCCCGCAGTTCAAGCGATCCTTTATATCATGCGAGGCAATAAAATGATGTTCAACGGCTTGAAGCTGATCGGCAGTGGGCTGCGCCGTGCCGATCGGCATTCCCCGGTAAACCTGCCGGGAATCGGTCGAAAGGATCGGTGCCGCGTAATGGCCGGCCAGACGGATGCTCAAATCCGTTTTGCCCGAACCCGTCGGCCCGACGACGACCAGCAGCCGTTTAGTACTCATCGTCGTAATTATCGTCGCCCTCGAAATCGCTGAATTCGCTCATCACGTCGCCGAAAATCGACCCCTCGTCGTCCACGCGCGTTTTCGACGGGTCGTACTGGTCGGGAGCGGCGGCCTGTGCATAGATTTCACGCGGATAGGAAGCCCCTTTATCGGCCTCGAAGGTTCCGGTAAGTTCCAGAAAATAAGCCCGGTCGCCGAACATGTCGAAGAGATAGATCAGACGGTCGCGGCGGTTGTGGATGATCTGGCCGAGCGTCACGCTCTCCATCGCCGCGGGAGCATCCCCGGAGCCGTCGCCCATGTCCACGATCGTGAATTCGCGCTGTTTCTCCCAGCGGTCGTCGGCCGTGAAGAACGAAGCCATACAAGGCTCGTACTCAAGCGACTGAAGGATGAAATTATGGAAATCGAGCAGCGTCATGTCGTACAGCGCCTCGTAATCGCGCACGAAATTGTCGTTCTCGTCGCTCAACATCCGGAATCGGAAAACCATCGACATTGCAGTAGTATTTTTAGAATATTGTTACGTTACAACACCAAATATAACACTTTTTGTCAATCCAACGCCGCAAGCCACGCAAGAACGTCGCGGTCGTCGGGATAATCGGTCAGGGCCGGGGACTGTGCGCAGCCGAAACCGGCGCGGCGGCTGTGGGGGAGACACCCGGTGACGACGCATTGCAGTTCGCCGTCGTGCCCGGCAAGCCATGCGGCCACTTCGTCCAACGCCGTGTAGTGCGCATAGGCGATCCGGCTCAACGCCGCCGGAAAGGCGCATTGTTCGACGGCCACGGCACATCCCAGATCGACAAACGGCCGTCCCTGCATCTCCAGCAAGGCTCGCTGCTGTCTGTAATTGTTTATATACTTATTGTTTACGGGCGGCATTTGAAGCGCAGGTTCATATCCTTCCGGCATGAAAATCAGCGACACGCTGCGACACCCCAGCCCGGAATAGGCCCAGATGTCGTCGGCCAGTCCGGCAAGCTGTTCCGGCGTCTCACGTCCCGAAAGCACGGCTACCGACTGGCGGCTGCCCCGCAGCAAGGAGGGAATGCCGGCGTAATGCGCCCGGAAATAGCGGTTGGCGTTGTCGCTGCCGGTGGCGATCACAGCGTCGACGGGCGACGTTCCGTCGTACAGCCCGACCGGCACGGAAGGGTCGATTTCGCGCAGCAGCCCCACGACATATTCCATCAGCACGGAATCCTTGGCGGAGGGCTTCACGAGGCAGCCGTGGCCGCTCACAAGCACGCACAGCAGGTCGAAAAAACCGACGAGCGGGATATTTCCGGCCATGACGACCAGCACGCGCCGCGGCGCCGCAACCGGAAGGGCAGGGTAGTTCGCCAGCCAGGCTTCGAGCTTTTCGCGTTGCAGCATGTCGCAGGCGACCGCGCGCACCGCACGGCGGACATCGGCGGGCGCAAACCAGCCGTTGGCACGACAGGCGGCGTCCATAACCGCGCGCGTCGCATCGTCATCGCCGAAACCGAGCAGGCGCGCGCCCAATGCGGAAAATGTTTCGATCGTGTTCTTCATGGCTACAAAGATACTATTTCGCGTTGTAATCCGCACATTTTTCCCAAAGTTGTGTTATTTTTGCAAAAGGGCATACAATAACATGCCAACGACTATGGAGAGAAATCTGAAAGAGGCGCTGCAACACCGGCGCAGTTATTATGAACTGACCCCCGAATCCCCGATCGACGACGCACGGATCGAGGAAATCGTGCGTTTCGCGATACAGCACATCCCGTCGGCCTTCAACTCGCAGTCGACGCGGCTAGTGCTCCTGATGCACGAACAGCACAAGGCGTTCTGGGAGATCGTGAAACGGACCCTGCAAGCCATCGTTCCCGCGGAGGCGTTCGTAGCCACGGAGCAGAAGATCGACCGCAGTTTCGCATCGGGGTACGGCACGGTGCTTTATTACGAGGACACGACCGTCGTGCGGAAACTGCAGGAACAGTTCCCGCGCTATGCGGACAATTTCCCGATCTGGTCGGAGCACACCTCGGCCATGCACCAGCTGGCAGTATGGACGATGCTCGAAGACGCAGGGTTCGGCGCATCGCTCCAGCATTACAACCCGCTCATCGACCGCGAGGTGCGTGAACGCTGGAACCTGCCCGGAGCGTGGCGGCTGATCGCCCAGATGCCGTTCGGACAGCCGGGCGGAGAACCGCAGGAAAAGAGTTTCGAGCCTTGGGAAGAGCGCATACGGATATTCAAGTAAAGCACCCGGAGGCCAGCATATCGTAAAAAAATTGCAGAATGCGTTTGAAAAATTTGGAGTTTCGGATTTTTTAGCTACCTTTGCACTCGCAATTACGAAACATGCTTTTGCGGAAATAGCTCAGTTGGTAGAGCGCAACCTTGCCAAGGTTGAGGTCGCGGGTCCGAGTCCCGTTTTCCGCTCCAAAGAGGTCATTTTGACCTCTTTTTTTGTTGCGCAAAGCGACGCAAATAGAAGCAAAAAAATCCTGTATATCAACGATATGCGGGATTATTTCGTTTCTGGCCAGAGCAAAGGAACGCATACGAAAGCAGGTCACTAAAGTGCTTAATCGTGGTACATGGGTACGAGCTGTCGAAATGCACCACGCGAATGGTGATAATGCGCTGAACGACATCGGTTTGCTCCAAACATTCAAGGCTTTTCAATCGTAAGGATTGTTAAACTAAACTGAATTTTGGACGATGGAGAGAAAACGATTTTGCGTGACCTTTTTTCTGCGCAGGGCACGAACCAACAAGGCGGGACTGGCCCCGATTCTCGCCCGGATCACCACGAACGTAGGGTTGAATTTTTCAAAATTAATTGATTCCCTCAAAAATAAGGATGATAAAAATTCGTAAATAATAATATATAAAGCACTTATGATCTATTTGTCCTTTCTGTCTTTTAGTTCTATATCATGAAAGAATTCCTCAAAAGAAATATCATAGAATTTGCATAATGCCGATAAGGTACTAACTGTAATATTAGAGTTGCCAGATTCGATGCGCCCCAAATGTATACCTGAAAGTCGATAAGCCTCGGCTTGAGTAATACCTTTTGACTCCCGTAAGCTTTTCAATTTTATAGCGACAAGGTGCATTAATACTTCGTTATGTCTTTGATTTTTCATACAATACACGTTATGGATTAGGCATACCTTTGAAAAATTCTTTCAAAGACACATTGTAATAGGTGCAAAGTTCCGCGAGCGTACTCAACGTTATATTGTACTCTCCGCGTTCGATCCGTCCCATATGTAGTTCTGTATCAATATAAACAATTTGCTGGGATAATCCTCTGTCTTCCCTTAACTGTACTAATTTTTCAGCTATAGCCTTAATTAATACATCATTACGCCTTTGTCTTTTCATAATACAAAGGAGCCTATTAATGACATAAACATCTGGGATGTATTTGTCATTAAAGCCAATAAAAATTACTATCTTTGTTCCCGAATTATAAAGGCAGAAAACGGGCCATCATTTGAAAAAAGATGAAAAGATGTTATCTTTGTATTTGAATAGTACGGCATAGCCGACAGACATAACATTATAGAGGGTAAACAACTCTTTATATCTTTAGTGTGAACTTGGGAGCCTCTTCGGAGGTTGTTTAGCTGGGTATAAAAGTTGTCAGTCCTTGTTATGTCCTGCCCTTTAGGGGTAGGACAAGCAAGGGCGCAGGACAGCTACCAGCAACGGGTTCCCAAGACCTACACTAAAGGGCTGCAAATGCGCCCCTTTTTTATTTTCCTCCGGGGCGCACTCACACAATCTCAACCCCGGTATTATGTCACGGCAAATCAATCGAAAAGAGGCGTTTTTGGCGTCCGTCGGCCCTTGGTCGGCGGGCATTGCCGTGTCTGCCGGGGGCTTCACAAGGACGGCGGACATGGCCCTGAAATCTGGTAGTAACACGCAAGTAATCCCGTGCCTGGCCGTCCTTTTTTATTTTGCGGATGCGGGCGGCCGAAACGAATTCTTCAATCTGTGAAGTTGCGTCACTTGATTGTTTCGGCCCCGCATCCGCTTTTTAATCCGACAACCACAAACTATGGAACCAGCCTTTACCCTCGGCATCCTGTACGGCTGCGGCCGCGGTTTCCGCACGGCGCAGTATTTCGAACAACTCGCCGCATACTATCTGAAATCCATGTCGCGCGTCCGGGTGCTGATCGCCCTGACGGGCAAAGCTGAGCGGTCGGTTGCGGCCTGCCTTTTGGAACAACGGGCGAAGCACTCCGGGTTGGAGGTCGCCGTCGTGCTGACGGCCCGGCAATGGCGGGAATATCTGCAAAACGTTTCGCACGGCAAAGCCGCCGAATGCAACCCGATTATCGACGCGGCGGATCGTCGGGAGGTAATGGAACGGTGCGCGGAGCGTTTTTCGCCCCCGGAGCTGTTCCGGCTGTTTATCGAGCGTTGCGACCTGCTTGTTTTTCAAGAACACCATGCCGGGGCGCAGATGGTCGGACTGCTGCGCGAACTGCTGACGGATATGGCCGTACCGCTGCCCGTGCAATACGAACTGCTCCATCCCGGCTATGCGAGCCTGCATTATCCGGCCGACCGGAAGCAGTACCGAATATACGAAAGCCCCTATTACGATCCCTGTCAGGAGATTCGGCAAAGCATCGCCTACCTGCGGCGCAATAATTTCGTGATCCGGGCGGAACACCTGCCGATGATCTTCATGCGCAAATGGCGGTCCGAGCCGCCGCCGGGGTGGTATCATTACCTGACGACCCCGGACGATACGGACACGATATTCCGCCTGCGGGAAACGCCGCGCCACGATCATCTTTCGCTCAAGGTGTTCGCATACGCCTATGCCGTAAGGCATGATATGTGGGCGGGAGGCCGGGCAACCCCGTCGGGAGCCGACGCGATAAGGCGGTTCCGGCAATTCCGGCAACTGTTGGAGATCATAGCCGCACGGCGGGAAGCGGGGGAGCGGGTGGAAGCGTTCGACCTGATGGATTTCGACGGGTACGATAAAATACTCTGCCAAAATAGATAGAATAAAAGATTTGTTTTTGTCTAAAAGATTGTGTATCTTTGTATTGACGCATAGAAATGCAGCAAGGCGCAAAAGGTGAACTGCTTATCGGTGACCTGAAAAACCAAAGAACACCGTAACATATTGATACATAACGGAAAGAAACCCAAGGTTTGGCTTCCGTTTTATGCCCTGAAAATCAGCAACTTACAAAAAGAGGTTGCTGATTTTTTCATTTACAGACAGCAGAATTGCAATGCATTTAAGGGTATTCAGAACAAAACCGCAATCATCAATACGGCAAAGCGATCTGGGGGATGCTGCATGCGATTCTGCATGGGGCGCCTGATTGCCGGGCGCCGGGAGGCGCCAACGGCTTATCTGTCGATTTCCAGAATGACGCCTGTATTCCGGAAGGTTTTCAGTTTCAGACGTTTGTCGACGGACAATATGCGCCGCAAGGTGCAGATCGACTGGTTGAGGTAGATGTCGGCGTTGATCAGGTTGTCGCCCCATATTTTCGTGGTCAGGAAATCCCGTTCACAGATGTGGTTTTTCCGTTGCAGGAGCAATTTGAGCAGTTGGATATGCCGGCCTCCGACTTTGTACGCTTTATCCTGCACGACGATCGTCATTTTCCGGCTATCGACATAACAAGCGTCCGTGATGCGCACGACGTTGTTGTATCCGGTGCGGGCCAGGATCGCTTTGAGGCGCATTTCTATTTCCGGCAGGTCGGTGTCTTTGCGGATGTAATCGTAGGCCCCCGATTGAAGCCCCTTGATTGCGTTCCGGCTGTCGGACAGCGATGTCAGGAAAATAACCGGTACATCTTCATCGATCTCCTGCATGCGTTTGCAGACCTCGAAGCCCGTCGTGTCGGGAAGCATGATATCCAGCAGGACGATGTCCGGAGCCACTTTCTCGAATGCTCCGATCGCCTCGGCCCCGGTTCGGGCATATACCATTTCATACCCCTGCTCATCGAACCATCGGATGTTGAGTTCGGCGATATCTTCGTCGTCTTCAACATATAAAATGATACAGTCATTCGTTGTCATAAGGAATTCCTATCGTAAATTCGCTGCCTTGTTTATAAATGCTCGTGAAAGAGACCGTTCCACCATGCGCCCGGGCGACCATCTTTACATAGCTCAATCCCAGACCGAATCCGGAGACATTGACTGATTTTTTGTGCGGAACCCGGAAATAGCGGTCGTAAACCAATATCTGAAACTCCAGCGGGATTCCTATTCCCCAGTCCTTGACCGAGACGCATACGTGATTCTTTTCCAGGTAGCAGCGGATGGCGATCCGCTTTTCGGCGGGAGAGTACTTGATGGCATTGTCCGCCAGATTCAGCAGCGCATTGCCGTAATGGGCAGGGTCGGCCTTAAACGTCGGGACGTCCGGAGCGATTTCCAGGGTTATAGCGGCATCCGGGTAGGATTCACGGATATTTTCCAGAATTTCCCGGATGTCGATCTCCTGTTTCTGAATTTCCAGTTTGTTCGAAGTCGTCGAAAGGAGTTTCTCGATCAGCAGATTGATCTGGCTGATTTTCCTCGATGCCGTTTGCAGGTTTCTGTCATCGTCCGTTCGTGCGGATAGTTCCAAAACCCGTTTCAGGTATCCGACCGGATTTCTTATTTCGTGAATCATGTGCCGGACAAAATTCTCGCGGAAATCCGACAGTTTTTGCTGTTGAATGACAATCTGGATGATGCCGAACAGAATCACCGCCACCAGCAACGTGATGGCAAACGACGACAGGAGAATATAGCGGATCTGTGCGAACATTCCCGAATAGGAGCCGTCGAATTTCACGACAATGCCGTCTGTTCCGGTTATGCCCAGTTGCAGGGTATCACAGACAACCGTATAAATGCCGTCAGCCAACTCGCTGTTCGTGCTTTTCTCGACCCGCCCCGTCTGGGTATTCACCTTTTCGATTATATAGGGAATATAAATATTATTCTTTTCAAATAAACTATCTAGACTTCTATCCAATTGTTCAAAATCTAATCCACAAATATGATATAATATGTACATGCCCGATTCACGTTTAATTAAATCAGAGCTGTTATTACATTTTTTCTCAATTTTATTATAAAGTCCTGTTTTGGGATTAAGAACTTCTATTATTATAGAATTAGTACTATAATTTGCACCTGCAATATATGGTTTTAAGTTTTCTCCATAATATAATCGTATAGAATCAGCCCAAACTGTAGAATTTTTTTGGATGATTTCATGAGTTGTACTTTCGATTAATGGTCTAACTCTTTGTACTAATTTCTTCTGTTCCTGCTTATACGAAGTCGATACCCATAGCACCTGCAAAGCCAAAATGGAAATTACTCCTATAAGGGCTATCAGAATCGCTATTTTGACTCGTTTGTTCATATCGCACAAAAAACGCCTTCAAAAGTAGCAAAAAAACGACTAAAAAAAATATTTATAACCTATAAATAACATAACTCTCGTATGGAGCAGATAATTTTGAAACCAATAAATCAAAAGTATATGATATTATGAAAAAGATTAAAATTCTGTTTTATGTATTATCATCGGTAGGGTTATCCATATCAAGTTATTTGATCACAAACAAAAAAAGTTCTGCATCGGAATTGTTTCTCTTAAATGTAGAAGCATTAAGCCAAGATGAGACCACAGTTCCTGAATGCAAAAATATTTCAGGAAGTTGTTGGACAAGTGAAGGTGTAATTTTCGGGATGACATTGGAAAATTAAATTTCATGAAACCCGTCTTATTTATAGCACTTTTGCTTTTTGTCGCTTGCAAGGGCGGTCCTGCACGGGAAAATCCGCTGGCTGACTTGGATAAATCCCCGGAAGCCATTATGGAGGAGTTTCTGTGTCTGGATTCGATCGAGGCCTTCGGCGTGAACGATTTTGCCGTGACGGACAGTGTCTTATGGTTTCTTTTTCAGCGGCCCGGCAGTGAAGATGTCCTTGCTCAATATAGATTAGGCGATAATTCCTGCAAGAGTGTTATAAAGCGGGGCCGGGGTCCCGGAGAGATGATCACCACAACGTCTTTGGATGCAAACGGACATATCGTAATCGCAGACTGTAACACGAATGCGATGGCCTCGGTCGTCTGGAACGATGCTACGTTCCGGCAACTTCCTTCCGGAGGTTTGGTCTCGTGCATTACCGACGGGAATCGGGTTATCTCCACCGGACTTTATCCCGAGGGGCGTTACCGGCTTATAAACCTGGAATCCGGACAGGTCGGCTATTTCGGGGAATATCCCCAGGGGGAACGCAAGATCGGCGACGAGTTGCTGCCGACAGCCTATATCAACAGCAAGCTCGCCATGAAACCGGACTGCTCCCGCTTTGTCTGCGTGAACAGCAACTGCGGCATTATTGAGATCAACGCGATAGCAGGGGATTCTATATCGAGCGTTGCAAGAATTGCTCTTCATTATCCAGATATTGCAATTTCAAAAGTTGGAACAAGGCATGCCGCGGCGATCCGGAAATCGAATGTCAACGGTTTTTTCGACGTGACGTGCAGCGATGAATACATATATACCATATATTCGGGAAAAACATATAACGAGGCGGGGTTAGGGCTGGAAAGCTGTGACCATCTGGTCACTTTCGATTGGTCGGGCAACTTAATCGAAGCTTTCCATGTTTCGCAAGCCCTTGGTGCGATCCAGTACGACAACAGCCAAGGTCTGTTGTACGGGCTGGCGCACACCCCGACTCGTTCTTTAATTTACAGGTTGAATTTGGACCGGTGAAGACGGTTCGGGATAGAGAAGCCATAATTTTATGGCCTTATCAAATTATTAACCTAATTTTTACAATTATGAAGAAAAAACTTCTTCTTGCAGGGGCTGTCGCATTGATGGCCGCTGCTGCTGTAACCGGGTATTCCGTTTACAACAAAACAAATGTATCGGATTTGCTCAACGCAAATGTTGAGGCTTTGGCGCATGACGAAAGTGACTGCAATTACCGAAACGGTTATCGAAGTTTTACCAGTAGAAACGGAGGAGCGTATGATTGTTGCAAAATTTGGAGATCACACAGACCGGTAGAAGATGATCATTGCATTTAATTTACATTTTATGGGCCTTCCTTTTGGATAGGCCCATATAAAATATACGAACATGAAAAGAATTGTCATTAGTGTAGTGTGTATTATTCTTGTGATAGCATGTACCAAGCGACAAAACACTTATTACACTACAATAATCAAAACGGATGCGATAAGGACTGAATTATGCAGTGATATTGTTTCTCCCGACTCCACGATTACACTATTCAATTGGTGTCTGGTTGATGATAATTTAGTTATAAACAGTTCTCAAACAGAGGGAATTATCCAGTTATGGAGTTGGCCAGAACTTCATTATAAGAATAAAGTCCTTAAAATTGGCAGGGGACCGGATGAATTTATTTCTGCAAATTGGGCAGAATGCGCTTTAAACAATAAAATCGCATTGTACGACATCCCAAGTAGAAGGATAAGGAGCTATGTGATTCAAAGAGATTCTTTATTTTTATGTCTAGATTATGATTTAATCGGAACAAATGCAGAGGAGAAGTCATTGCTGAAACCTTATGTAAATATTCTGCAAATAAACGATTCAATTTATGTAATGAGGGCATCGGATCGCAGTAAAGATGAACTTTCTGTGGTCGATTTATCAAATAAAAATATTTTATCGTTTTATAGGGATATTTTAAAACGAGATCGGACTAAAGATCAATATCTAGGATATGATTATTTGCTTAAAACCAATGGAAAATATATTATCAAAGCATATGAATCTTTTAATCGAATCGAAATACTGGAGTTATCGGATAACAAAGACCTCGTGCCCCGATATGTGATTACAGATCCACTTGAATCTCAAAATTCCACTTTGATATATTATAACGACATTATCTGTACCGATAATTGGTTTGCTTGTTTGTTTGCTGGGAATTCTTCAGGTAACGCAGTCGTTTTAGAGTTATACAATTACAAGGGGGAACAGCTAGATCGTATTAAGTTGAATCATTCATTAACACATATTTTATATGATAAAGAAAGACATGCTTTTTGTGGATATGATGCAAATTCGGAAGAAAATTATTTTTATTTATTTTCATATGCAATGCGATAATCGGCTTCTACAAAATGAAAAAAATAGTTAGTTTTTCAATCATTGTTGCCGTTTTTTGTAATCAATGCAGCCGACAATCTGCGATTACATACGAAGGAACAATAACAGCCGGACAAACAGAGCGCCTTTTATCGACTGTATTGAATAAATCCTTTTTATTTAGTTCTCCGGAAGATATGATGATTTCAGACTCGCTATTAATTGTCCATGACTCTTATCAACAAGCTGAATGTTTCCACATTTTCCGGAAAAGTGATGGCGCATTTATCAAAAGTTTCGGTCGGAAAGGCCGTGGTCCCGGAGAATTTATGGATATTAATTCCGCGAATACAAATTATAATGGTTCGATAACAGCATACGATCCCAATTACAAAAAAATAGTTGTTTTCGACATTATCGACATATTACAAGATCGGAAACCGTATTTTAAAGAGTATACGGTTACGAATGCTCCCAATTTTATAACGCAAATGCTTCTATATAAAGATGAATTTATCGCAAAAGGCAATGATGATAAACTGCGTTATGGATTCTGGGATCCTACAAACGAAACGTTTCATAATATTTATACTGACTATCCTCAACTCTCCAATGAAGACGAAGATAATTGGGCGTTGACCGAATATGCCGTAAAAGCCAAATTGAGTCCGGATGGCAAGACGCTTGTCTCGGCGACCTACATAGGCGGCATATTGGAGTTATTCGATATCGACGATAATGGATTGAAATTGAGAACAGCGCGTTTCTTTTTTGAGCCTCGGTACAATTATGCTCAAGGCGCAAAACCGCGTTGGGTAACTACATCTTCGGAATCTATCATTGGTTTTGAAGATCTTTTCCTTACCAACGACGCTATATATGGACTTGTGTGGGGCGTTGAAAGACCCCAAATGGAGAATAGCATGCCGCAACTGTTCTGTTTCGATTTTGACGGAAATCCGGTTAAATCCTATATTCTGAACGATGCGCTTGAATCGGTGGCAGTAGATGACGACGGTACAATATACGGAGTAGGATGTGATTCCGTCGGCCAATATAAATTATGCAAATATATTACATCTAAAAGATAAGTCTAAAATGAAATATCTACTTATTCCCATCAGCGTTATCCTGCTCTTATCCTGCACGGAACACCACCGGAAGAAACAGATCGGACAACTTTTTTCGACTGAAATCATACTGCCGGACACATCTTCATTATTCAATAAAGCATTGGATTCCATAAATTTGAATATCCCGGCAAAAATGGTGGTTTATTTCGATGCTGAAACTTGTGCGTCTTGTGCCCTTTCCCGCATATGGGAGTGGGACGAGGTGTCGCATATTACACAAGCCAGCAACGGTAAGTATCAGACTTTATTCATTTTCACACCGAAACAAAAGGATCTCTCGACTGTCAAACGTGTCTTCCAAGGAATGCACATGGAGAACAAGCTGGTATATATTGATGACCGGCAGGATTTTATCACCAATAATCCGACTATTCCGGAAGACGCGATGTTTCATACATTTCTTTTAGATCGGAAAAACAAGATTGTTCTTGTCGGAAACCCTGTCCATAATGAAAAACTGTGGGAACTGTATAAAAACACGATTGATCAATTGATTAAAAACGAAGGAGTACTAAACAGAGAATAGGAAGCCCCCGATAATATTATGAATTTCCGCCATTTATCATTCTTTTTGACGCTTATTTCCGCCGTTTCCTGCCGGACCGCGCCGAAACCGTCGGATACGCTGGCAGCGGCCAATATGGCTGCGTTGGAGCAAAGCGTCGATATGGAGAACAACACGGTCGAGACGGACGAGGTGCTGAAATTCGCGCGGGCGGTCCTCGACCTCGGAGAAATCCCTCTCGGTGAAAGCCGGGAGCTGACGCTGGAGGCCGCGAACCGGTCGGAGAAGCCGCTCGTACTGCTCGACGCCTACACGTCGTGCCACTGCACTAAAGTCACATGGGACAAAAAGCCCGTTCCACCGGGCGGGCAGACCCTATTCAAAATCCACTTTACCGCCGAACAGCCGGGAACTTTCTTCAAGAAGATCGCCGTACGGCACAGCGCCAATCCCGGCCCCGTAACCTTTGCCATCCAGGGCACCGTAACGAAAGGAATATAGAACCGTCCTTTCACCCATCATAACGGAAATACAATGTGGTTGTAAAATAGGGATAAAACCATGGAATTCAGAGCACAGAAACTGTTTTCAGCCGTCGCGGCCGGACTGCTCGGCCTCGCGCCTGCCGCGGCGCAACCGCCGGCAACGCCGCCCCGTCAGCCCGTCAGCCGGGCCGAACGGACTTCGCAGCCGGAGACGATCCACGTCCGGCTGACGCTCGACGACGCCATCTATGCGGCCCAGAACCAGTCCATCGCGGCGATGGTGGCCAAATATACGTTCCTTTCGGCCTACTGGTCGTTCCGGTCGTTCCAGGCCAGCCGGCTGCCGTCGCTCAACCTGACGGGCGAGGTGTTGAGTTTCGACCGTTCGCTGCGCCTGCTGCAGGACTACGACACGGGGGAAATGCGCTATCTGGACAACTACAACCTGCAAAATACGCTGGGCTTGTCGATCAAGCAGGACATCGCGCTGACGGGCGGAACCCTGCGGCTCTATTCGTCGCTCAACCGACTGGACCAGTTCGCCCCGAAGGATTCGAAATCCTACTATTCGCAGCCCGTTACGCTCTCGTACACCCAACCGCTGTTCGCCTACAACAAACTGCGCTGGAACAAGAAAATCGCCCCGAAGGAGTACGAACTCGCCAAGCGCACCTACATCGAGTCGATGGAGGCGGTCACGACGCAGGCCGTCAGCTATTATTTCAAACTGCTGTTGAGCAAGACCAGACACTCCATCGCCGTCAAGAACTACGCCAACACCACGGCGCTGCACGCCATTGCGGAGCAGCGGCTCCGGCTGGGCAGCATCACGCAGGACGAACTGCTGCAACTCCAGCTGCGCATGCTCAACGACAGCCTGTCGATCAACGACACGGGCCTCGCCGTCCGCGAGCAGCAGATGAAACTCAATTCCTACCTCCGTTACAACGAAAACGTCGACATCGACCCCGTGCTCGACGACCGGATTCCGGCCATCGACGTCGATTATGTCCTCGTCCTGGACAAGGCGCTGGAAAATTCGTCGTTCAACGTCGACAACCAGATCCGCACGCTCAACGCCGATGCCGGCATCGCCCAGGCCAAAGCCGAGCGGGGCGCGTCGGCTACGATAAACGCCCGTTTCGGATTGTCGCAGACCGGGGAGACGTTCCGGTCGGCCTATTCGAACCTGCTGGACCAGGAGGTCGTAGGCCTGCAATTCTCGATCCCGATTTTCGACTGGGGCATGGGCCGGGGTCGCGTCCGCATGGCCAAAGCCAAGGCGGAGATGGTCCGCAACCAGATCGAGCAGGACGAGATCGACTTCCGGCATGCGGTCTATACGCTGATCGAGCAGTTCCACAACCAGCGCAACCAGTGCGCCGTGGCAGCCCGGGCCCGGGAGGTCGCCGAACGCCGCTATGCGATCGCGATGGAGAATTTCCGGCGCGGAACGGTTTCGGTCACGGAGATGAACACGGCGCAGACCGAGAAGGACCAGGCGAACCAGACCTACGTTTCGGCGCTGGCCGATTTCTGGAACTACTACTATTCGCTGCGGCGCAAGACACTCTACGACTTCCTGTCGCACACCGACATCAACGCAGAATTCGACAAACTCATCAAAGAATAACCTCTCCATGAAACAATACACGCTGTGGATGTTCTGCGCCGCGCTTCTCGGGGGCTGCGGCAAAGCGAAAAAGGACAAAACGGACGCTTCGTCCGACCGGATGCAGCACCGCATCGAATACAATCAGGTGACGGTCGACACCCTCCGGCGTCGCGATTTCCAGCGCGAACTGATCAGCAACGGCCGTCTGATCGCCTCCAGGCGCAGCACGCTGTCGTTCCCGGTCGCGGGAATCATCGCCGCCATCGGCGCGAAAAACGGTACCCGGGTGGGGCAGGGCGGCCTGATCGCCCGTCTCGACACGGCGGAATACGCTCTGCAGGTGCACAGGGCGCAGCTGGCCCTCGACAAGGCGCGGTTGAGCTTCTTCGACGTACTGGTGGGGCAGGGCTACCCGCTCGGCGACACGGTCGCCCCTCCGCCTGAAGTCGTACAGCTGGCGCGTATCCGTTCGGGTTACGCCGACGCCGTAGCGTCGCTGTGCAGTGCGCTCCGGAGTCTGGAGCAGTGCTCGCTGCGCGCGCCTTTCGCGGGAAAGGTCGCCGACGTGGAACAGCAGGTCTACGAGAAATCGAAAGGGGAGTTCTGCACCCTGCTCGACGACAGCCGTTTCAACGTCCGGTTCACGGCCCTCGAATCCGAATACGGCCTTCTGCGCCCGGGTATGGAGGTTGCCGTGAGTCCGTTCGCCGACCTGCGGAAAGAGGTGAAGGGCCGTATCACGGCCGTCAACCCCTCGATCGACGAGCACGGGCAGGTGCAGGTCGACGCCGAAGTCGTCAACGACGGCACGCTGGCCGACGGCATGAACGTGCGTGTGGCCGTGCGGCAGCGTGTCCCCGGCCGGCTGGTCGTACCGAAGAACGCCGTGGTCATCCGCGACAACTTGGAGGTACTGTTCCGCTACAAAGACGGCAGGGCGCAGTGGACCTACGTCCACACCTCGCTGGCCAACAGCCGGGAATACGTCGTCGAGGCGAATACCGACCGGGGCGCCGAACTCAACCCGGGCGACCTGGTGATCGTCTCGGGGAACCTGAACCTGGCCGACGGCTCGGAAGTCACGCTCGGCGAAAACCGCTAAACGCGAACGGCCCATGCTACGCAAATTACTCGACCGGCCCATTGCCGTGACGATGATCGCCGTGGTCCTGATCATCCTGGGCATCGTCAGCAGCCGTCTGCTGCCGGTTTCGCTCGTTCCGGACGTCGACGCGCCGTATATCACCATCCAGATTCCGGCGCAGGGACTCTCGGCGCGGCAGCTGGACGAAACGGTCGTCACGCCACTGCGCCAGCAGCTGATCCAGCTGTCGCAGCTCACGGACCTCCGCAGCGAAGCCCGGGAAGGCAGCGGCATCATCCGCCTGACCTTCGAGCAGGGTTCGGACATCGACTACCTGTTCATCGAGGTCAACGAAAAGATCGACCGCTCGGTCTCCTCCCTGCCGCGCGACCTGGAACGTCCGAAGGTGATCAAGGCCAGCGCCACGGACATCCCGGCTTTCTACATCAACCTGACCGTGCGCAGCGAACGGCCCGCCGGTCCCCGGGACGAATTGCACCCGGTGTCGGACGACTTTTCGGCCTTGAGCCGCTTCGCCTCGCAGGTGATCACCAAGCGCATCGAGCAGCTGCCCGAAGTGGCGATGGCGGACCTGAGCGGCACGGTGGCCCCCGAACTGCTGGTCATCCCCGACGAAGCGAAACTGCGGCAGGCGGGGATTACGATGAACACCGTCGAGAGCGCCCTCAAAAAGGCCGACGTGACGCTGGGCAGCCTGACCATCCGGGACGGGGAATACCAGTACAGCGTCAAATTCCGCTCGGTGGTGAGCGGCCGGAGCGACATCGAGAACATCTTCCTGAAAATCAACGGACGGCTGTTCCGTCTGAAGGAGTTCGCCCGGGTCGTCGAACACCCCCGCAAACGGCAGGGGATGGTCCTCTCGGACGGCCGCGACGCCGTGTCGCTGGCCGTCGTGAAACAGGCCGACGCCCGGATGTCGAAACTCAAAGAGGAGCTTGACAAACAGCTGCGCCAGTTCCGCCGGGACTATCCGGACGTGGAGTTCACGGTCACGCGCGACCAGACCGAACTGCTCGACTATTCGATCAGCAACCTGGTGAACAACATCATCACGGGAGCCTTGCTGGCCTGCGTCATCATTTTCTTCTTCATGCGCGACCTGAAGTCGCCGATGCTCGTGATCCTGACCATTCCGGTAACGCTGATCATCTCGGTGCTGGTCTTCTTCCTGATGCACATTTCGATCAACATCATCTCGCTGTCGGGACTGGTGCTGGGCATCGGCATGATGGTCGACAATTCGATCATCGTCGTGGACAACATCACGGCGCGCTGGTCGCGCGGCGAGCCGCTGACCGAGGCCGTCGTCCGGGGCACGCAGGAGGTGATCGCCCCGATGCTTTCGTCGGTGCTCACGACCTGTGCGGTTTTCGTGCCGCTGATCTTCATCAACGGCATGGCCGGGGCGCTGTTCTACGATCAGGCGATGGCCGTCACGATCACACTCTTCGTGGCCTACGGCGTCGCCATTACGCTGCTGCCGGTCTACTACCGCTGGTGGTACGGCCGCCAGGAGGCCTTCCGTCCCACGCCGTGGCTCGAACGTTTTTCGTTCGGCCGCATCACCGACCGCTACGACGCCGTTCTGAAATGGTTTTTCCGCCGCCGGTGGCTGATGTGGGGCATCTACACCGTTTCGGCGCTGGGGCTGGCCGTGCTGTTCCTCGACATCGACAAGCAGCGCCTTCCGGCCATGACTTACAGCGACATGCTGGTGCGCATCGACTGGAACGACCGCATCTCCGCCGGGGAGAACGGCCGCCGCACGCAGGCGCTCGTCGCGTCGCTCGGGGAGCGGATTTCGCAGTCCACGGTCATGGCGGGCGTCCAGCAGTTCATCCTCTCGCATACCGAGGAGAACGGGGTGGCGGAAGCCACCGTCTACCTGAAATGCCGCGACGCCTCCGACGTGAAACCCGTACAGCAGTCCGTACGCGACTACCTGGCGGCCCATGCGCCCGATGCCCGCTGCTCGTTCGGGGTTTCGGGCAATGTCTTCGACATGATCTTCGCCGACCGGGAAGCCGCGCTGACGGCCCGGCTGCGCTCGACGTCGGGACGCAGCGCCGACCCGGACGAACTGCAACGGCTGATCGACCGCATCCGGGAGGCGCTTCCCGACCTGGAGATACCGCCCGTTTCGATGCAGGAGGACATCCTCTACGTCGCACAGCCCGAACAGATGGCGCTCTACGGCGTTTCGTTCGGCGACCTGATCGCCACGCTGCGCAATGCGCTGAACGAAAACACGCTCTTCACGGTCACCACCGGCGACGAGTCGCTTCCGGTCGTGATCGGCAACAACCTGCGCAGTCTCGACGACCTGCTCGGCAGCACCTTCATCCGCACCTCGAAAGCCGAAATTCCGGTGAGCGTCCTGATGCGCCAGACCATGAGCCGCGACCTGAAAAACGTCGTCGCCGGCGCCGAGGGCAACTACTATCCGCTCGATCTGGCGCCCCGCTCCGGGGAGGTTCCGGAGGTCATCTCGGCGATCCGCAGCTGCGTGTCCGCCGACGACCGCTTCGAGGTGAGTTTCAGCGGCAGCTATTTCTCGAACCGCGGCATGGTCGGGCAGCTCATCGGCGTACTGGCCGTGGCCCTGCTGCTGCTCTTCTTCATCCTGGCCGCGCAGTTCGAGTCGCTGCTCCAGCCGTGGATCATCCTCTCGGAAATCGTCATAGACCTGTTCGGGGCGCTGGTCGTGCTCCGGCTGTTCGGACAGACGCTCAACCTGATGTCGATGATCGGACTTATCGTGGTGTGCGGCATCGTGATCAACGACTCGATTCTCAAGATCGACACGATCAACTCGCTGCGGCGGCAGGGCATGGCCCTCCGGCACGCCATCATGGAGGCGGGACGACGACGCCTGAAAGCCATCGTGATGACCTCGCTCACGACGATTCTCGCCGTAGCACCCTTCCTGATGCGGGGCGACATGGGTTCCGACCTGCAATTCCCGATGTCGCTGACCATCATCAGCGGCATGATCGTCGGTACGCTGGTCAGCGTCTTCTTCATTCCGCTGGCCTACTACGAAATTTACAGACCCCGCCGATGAACGACCCGCGGAACATACCCACCCCGCGGCGCGGTATTCCCGCCTTTTCGGTGCTGCTGATCATGGCGGCGCTGACGGTTATCGGCGTGGCGATGCTTCCGATGCTCAACATCCAGTACACGCCGACGGTCCCCGAGCGGAAGATCGACGTCTCCTTCTCCTGGCCCGACGCATCGGCACGCCTGGTCGAGCAGGGCGCCACGTCGCGCATCGAAGGCACGCTTTCGACCGTCGCGGGCTGCGAAAGCGTCTCGTCGCGTTCGTCGAAGGGGCGGGGCAGCGTCACGGTGTGGTTCCGCAAGGGCACGGACATGGCGGCGGCGCGCTTCGAGGTGGCCTCGGCGATCCGCAACCTCTACGCAAAACTGCCCGAGGAGGTCAGCTATCCCAACATCTCGCTCGCCACATCGGGCAGCCGGGAATCCGAGACGCTGGTCTACACCATCAAGGCCGACCTTCCGTCCGAACGCATCGAGGAGTATGTCTCGAACTACGTTTCGGCGCCGCTTTCGCGGATCAAAGGGGTCGGCAAGGTCTCCCTTTCGGGCGTCACGCCTTTCGAATGGGTGATCACGTTCGACCCCAAGGCCATGGAGCCGGTCGGAATCGCGGCTTCGGACCTCGCCGCCGCCTTCCGGGATTACTTCCGCAGCGAAGTGATCGGACTCACGACGCTCCCGCAGGCCGACGGCTCCGGGCGCAGCATCGTGCTGAAACTGCGCAACCGGGCGTCGCCCGACTTCGGGGAGATCCCCGTGGCGCACCGGAACGGCCGGATCTATTACCTGCGCGATTTCGCATCGGTGCGCTGGAGCGAGGCTCTGCCGACAAGCTATTTCCGGATCAACGGGCTGAACACCATCAACCTCTCGGTCTCCTGCGAAGGCCATACGAACATGCTGCGCGTCGCCGCGGCGGTCCGCGCGGAGATGGAGCGCCTGCAAGCGGGTTTTCCGCCCGAAATCTCCGCGACGCTCAACTACGACGCCTCCCGCTACGTCTCCGGAGAGTTGGAGAAAATATACGTCCGGACGCTGTTGTGCGTGGCGATCCTGCTGCTGTTCGTCTTCCTGGTCAGCCGCGACCTGCGCTACCTGTTCATCATCCTGGTGACGCTCGTGGTGAACATCCTGGTCGCCGTGGTCTTCTACAACCTGCTCCGGCTGGACATTCACATCTACACGCTGGCGGGCATCACGGTCTCGCTCGGCATCATCATCGACACGTCGATCATCATGGTCGACCATTACAGCTATTACCGCGACCGCCGGGTTTTCGTCTCGATCCTCGGGGCGCTGCTCACCACGATCGGGGCGCTGGGCATCGTCTGGCTGCTTCCCGAGAAACAGCAGGCCAACCTGACCGACTTTTCGCTGGTAATCGTCATCAACCTCGCCGTCTCGCTGCTCGTGGCGCTGCTGTTCGTCCCGGCGCTGCTCGACAAATTTCCGCTGGGGCGCAGCATGACGGCCTCCTCCGTCCGGCGCAGACGGTTCGCCGTACGGTTTTCACGGCTCTACGGACGCTTCATCGCCTGGGGACGCCGCCACCGCTGGATTTTCATCGTGGCCCTGGTCTGGGGCTTCGGCATCCCGACGTTCCTGCTGCCCGACAAGATCGAACCGAAAGGCGGGAAACCGCTCCCGCGACGCTCCGAATGGTACAACGGCATCATGCAGAGCCGGTTCATATCCGAACACCGCGCGACCATCGACAAGGTTTTCGGGTCGTCGCTCCACCTGTTCAACACCGCGACGGGGCGTTACAGCAACTTCCGCGAACCCGAGCAGAAGGTGCTCTACGTCAACGCCGGCATGGCCGAAGGGTGCACCGTCCAGCAACTCAACGAGGTCGTGCGGCACATGGAGAACTACATCAGCCGTTTCGATGAAGTGGAGATGTTCCGCACGCGCATCTATTCCTACGACAACGCCCGGATCGAGATCACGTTCCGCCCCGAATTCGTCTACACGGCCTTCCCCACGATGCTCAAGCAGGAACTTACGGCTGCGGCGATCAATTTCGGCGGTGCGACGTGGCGCGTCTGGGGCATCGACGACAACTCGTTCAACAACAACGTCGTAAGCAGCTACCGCCCGAACCAGATCCGGCTCCGGGGCTACAATTACGACCAGTTGTCGGCCTATGCCGACGCCCTGATCGACTCGCTGTCGCGGAACCGCCGCGTCGCGGAACCCGAGATCATGGACGGCAACGCCTGGACGCTGCCCCATAACGAATTCAGCATCCGCTACGACGACGAACGGATCGCCGCGGCGGGTCTCGACGTGACGGACTACTACCGCCTGCTCAGCACGATGCTCTACAAATCGCGTCTGACGCCGGTCTACGACGGCCGCAAGTTGCAGCAGGTCGTGCTCGAATCGGGCGACCGCGGTCGTTTCGACCGCTGGCACATCGCCAACGCGCAGGTGCGGATCGACTCGCTGCACACGAAGCTCTCGGCCGTGGGGTCGATTGAAAAACAGCGCACGGGCGTCTCCATCCGCCGTTACAAACAGTCCTACGAAATTCTCGTCGGGTTCGACTTCATCGGCTCCTACGAACTCGGGAAGCGGCTGATCGAGCGCACGGTGAAACAGCTCAACGAAGAGATCCTGCCGATCGGATTCCGGGCCGACTCCCCCTCGCACAACTTCGGCCGGAAGGAAAAACAGCAGCAGGTATGGCTGATCCTGCTGGTCATCGCCATCATCTACACGATGTGCGCCGTCATCTTCGAGTCGCTGCGCAAACCCGTCGTCATCGTCCTGATGATTCCGATTTCGTTCATCGGGGTCTTCCTGACGTTCGGATGGTCCGACTTCATCTTCGACCAAGGCGGCTTCGCGGCCTTCGTCCTGCTGTGCGGCATCGTCGTCAACGCCGGCATCTACCTGATCAACGAGGAGGACAATTGGGCCGCAAATACCCGGAAACGGGGAATCCCGCTCTACCTGAAAGCCTACAACCACAAAATCGTGCCCATTCTCCTGACCATCGTCTCGACCGTTCTGGGACTGGTTCCCTTCCTCTACGACGGTCCCGAGGAGGTCTTTTGGTTCGCGTTCGCCGTGGCCGCCATCAGCGGCACGCTGTTTTCAATCCTGGCGCTGGTCGTCTATCTGCCTATTTTCCTGCCGATGCGCCGCAAAACCCGCAAAACAGTATGACAAAGTATGTAAAACCGTCGACCCGCTATCTCTCGCTGCTCGTTTTCGGGGCCGTTTGCTGGTACATGCTCTCCGCGGCGCTCGACGTGCCGACCCGGGAACTGCAGGCCAACACGCTCTCGACCCTGTACGCGACAGCCGCCCTGCTGGTGCTGGCCGTCGTTTTCTGCCCGCTGTTCCGCCCTTCGCTGCAAATAAACCGCACGGACCTGCTCGCCGCGATTCTCTTCGCCGGTGTCACCCTCGCCCGGTTCTGCCACGCGGGACCGGCCGGAGCCGTGCGCTACGACGAAGTGTTGCAGGCCGCGATGCTCTACGCCGCCCTGCGGATCATCTACACGGCCGAACGGCGGACGATGACGGTGCTGCTGATGCTGCTGTGCGGCTTCGGCATCTGCGAGGCCTGGACCGGCATACGCCAGATCTACGGCTTCGCCTGTTCGAACCACAGCCTGTTCCGGGTCACCGGGACGTTCTTCAATCCGGGACCTTATGCCGGATTCGTCGCCGTCGCCGGCATCTGCGGCGTCGCCTGCATCGTCCGCCGGCAAAACCTCGCGGCGCGCGTATTCCGTTCGTGGAGCGTCTTGCGGCGGCAGCGCCCGGCCGTGCTGATACTGGGCGTCGCACCTTACCTGCTGGGGTGGGGCGCGGCGATCCTCGCCGCGGTGGTGCTGCCGTCGACGATGAGCCGCGCGGGACTGATCGCCGCCATCGCCGGGTGTGTGGCGCTGCTTCTCCGCGAATTCGGTTTCGGCCGCCGCCTGCGCCGGGCCTGCCGGGTGAACCCGCTGCGGACGGTTCTCTTTTCCGCCATCGCACTGTTCCTGCTGGGCGGAGCCGCCACGGGTGCCTATTTTCTGAAACGCCCTTCGGCGGACGGGCGTTTGCTGATGTGGAAGATCGACGCCCGCATCATGCTGCGCCACCCGCTCTGCGGAGTCGGACCCGGAAATTTCGCCGGAGCGTTCGGCAAGGAGCAGGCCGCCTACTTCGCCGCAAAGGAACGCCCGGAGAAGGAGACGCAGGTCGCGGGATGTCCCGAATCGGGTTTCAACGAATACCTCCAGTTCGGGGCCGAGACCGGAATCGGCGGATTCGTCCTGCTGCTCCTGATGACGGGCACGGCGCTCCTGAACCTGATCCGCCGGGGAAACCCGCTCGGGTACGGCCTGCTGGCGGCCGCGGTTTTCGCGTGTTTCTCCTATCCGTGGAGCGTGCTGCCCCTGCGCCTGCTCTTCGTGCTGCTGCTCGCGGCTACGCAGGCCCGGCCGGCGGTCCGTATCCGCAAAGGGCGTCTCATCACGCTCGTGGCCCTGCTGCTGACGGGATGCTTCGCGGCCTGGCCCGGATTGTACAGACGTTCCGAGCTGCGGGTAAACGCCAGCCGGCAATGGAACGACGTGCGTATCTGGGTCTCCGCCGAACGGTACGACTACGCCGCGGAGGACGGCGGACGCTACTTGAACGCCATGCGCTGGGATTTCCGGTTTCTCTACGACTACGGCTATTCGCTCCACAAAACCGGCGATTACCGGCGGAGCAACGAAATCCTCGCTCTCGGAATGCAGATCAGCAGCGACCCGATGTTCTGGAACATAACGGGCCGAAACTGCGAAGCGCTGGGGGACTTCGAAGCGGCGGAACGAGCCTACCTGCATGCCCACGACATGGTTCCGGACCGCATCTACCCGCTGTACCTGCTTGCGAAACTGTACTTCTCGACCGGGCAAACGGCAAAGGCCCGGGCAGCCGCAGACCGGGTCATCGCCCATCGGCCCAAGATCGAATCGGTTCAGACCCGTGAGATGCAGGCCGAACTGCATGAACTGACAAACACCCCGAACAATCCCGACCGATCATGCGACGAATCCTGAAATACCTGACGTGGACCCTCGGCGGAGGCTGTCTGCTGTTCGCCGGCTGGCTGTTGCTGCGGATTTTCGTCTGCGACCAGTTCGTCGTACCCTCCGATTCGATGAACCCGACGCTGATCGCCGGAGACCGCATTCTGGTCAACAAGCTGATTGCCGGAGCGCGCATCTACAAAAAGCTCGAATTCGGGAAGGACATTCCGCTGCGCTCATTCCGGACGCCCGGCATCCGGAAGGTCGGCGTAAACGACGTGGTCGTTTTCAACGCCCCGCGCGGCTACGACCGGAACCGCATCGAATTCCGGATCAACTACGTCTATTCCAAGCGGTGCATCGGAACTCCCGGTGACAGCGTTTCGGTCCGGGACGGCTATTTCCGGAACAACCGTCATCCGGGGCCCATCGGCGACACCGGACAGCAGCGCCGCCTGCACGAAACCCCCGATTCGCTGATTCCGCGCAAGGTGCTCCGCGCGATGCCTTTCGACGACAGGCTGTTCGGATGGACGATCCGGAATTTCGGACCGCTCTGCGTTCCGCAGGCGGGAACCCGCATCGCACTCGACCTGCGCAACTACAAACTATACAGGCAGGCGATCGAATACGAAACGGGCGGAAAGCTGACTTACAGCGGCGGACAGGCGCTGCTCGACAAACAGCCCCTCCCGGAATATACGTTCCGCTGCGACTATTACTTTTTCTGCGGCGACAACGTCTCCGATTCGAAAGACAGCCGTTACCTGGGCTTCGTCCCCGAGGAGTTCATCATCGGGGTGGTCCGGCGCATCAGCTTTTCCGAAGACCCCTACACTCATCACCGGCGTCCGGACCGGTGGTGGAAACGGGTTGAATAAACCGATTATCCGAAAAACGATTTCACCATGACGAACCTTCTGCGAAGTTATTTTTGTGCGGTGTCGGTCATCGCCGTTGCGCTTGCAGCCTGCGACGACGGCCTGCCGACCGTGAAGCGGGCCTTGGAAATGGCCGGCGACAACCGTCCGGAGCTTGAAAAGGTGCTGGAGCACTACCGGCAGGACCCGGCCGACAGCCTGAAATACCGCGCCGCCGAGTATCTGATCCGCTACATGCCGTACCACACTTCAATCGGCGGAGCGTACGACGCTTATTTCGACACCGTAGATTCGCTGCTTTCGCTTCCGGACCGGACCGACGTGATGCAGAAGATCGAACGGGTTTCGGACTCGTTGCGGTCCGCGGTTTTCACACAGCGCGACATCCGGGCCGTGACGGCCGAGTACCTGATCCGGAATATCGAAGCGGCATTCACCGACTGGCGGCAGACCGGCTGGGCCTACCATCTGGATTTCGATCTGTTCTGCGAATTTCTGCTCCCCTACAAATGCATCGACACACAGCCCCTGGACAATTGGCGCGAGGCACTGAAAAACGTTTGCAGGTCGGAATCGTACGACCAGATACAGCAGAATTACGATTATGAATACAATCCGCTCGCGTCCGTTTCCCGGGTGAACGGCACGATGAAGAAGAGCGTTTCTCCGCAAATCTGGCTCCACGATCTGAAATTCATGCCGATAACCCGTCCCACGACCTTCCTGAAAATGAGCGGCGGCACCTGTTGGGACTACGCGACCTCGGCCATTCAGCTGATGCGCAGCAAGGGGCTGCCGGTAGCTATCGACTTCACGCCCCAATGGCCGGACCGCACTTACGGGCACAGCTGGTGCGTGGTCCACACGACGCGCGGAATCAATTTGATGTTCAATCCGTTTGCCAGCAATCCCAACTATCCGCACTACGTCTACGCGCGGTTTTCGAAAATCTTCCGCCAGACATATAAAGTAAACGGAGAGTTGTACCGCTTGCTTTCGCAGGGCGTGGAGATGCCCGCCCAAGTCATCCACCTCTGTACGGAGGACGTAACGCACGAATACGAACGGACCTCGGACCTGAAAATCCGCCTGTTCCCGGAATACAAGCGCGAAAAAATGGCCTATATCGCCACTTTCGACAACAAATCGTGGGTCCCGGTCTACTGGGGCAAAGTCCGCCGGGGATATGCCCTATTCAAAAACATGGGACACGACGTGACGTATATGGCCATGATCTGCCGCGACAGTAATCTGGAACCGGCCAGTCTGCCTTTCACGGTCAGCGCCGGGGGCGAAATCCGTTATATGGAGGCCGACACGACCCGGAAGCAGCGGGTCGTACTGGACCGGAAAAACCCGATGTACCAGCACGTGTTCTATAAAACGGAATACCTCGGCAACGGACTGATCGAGGCCTCTGACCATCCGGATTTCCGCCAAGCCGACACCGTCGCGATGATCTCCCGCTGGAAGATGACCTCGGGAACGGAGCTCCCGCCGAGACGCCCCTACCGGTATTGGCGGTTAAGGGCCGCCGGGGGCGACGAATACGACATGGCCGAAATTTACTTTTTCCGGGAAGGTGACAAGCGGCCCGTAAAAGGGCGCCTGATCAGCTCCGGCCGATCACTCGACCGGGAACACCTGCCGGAGCATATCGCCGACGACAACCCGGAGACCTATTGCCGGGTGAAAGGAACCGATTACTGGGTCGGCTTCGACTTCGGCGAGCCGGTCGGAATAGATCGTATTTCCTACATACGCCGCGGGGACGGCAATGCGATATGCGTCGGCGACACGTACGACATTTATTACTGGGACAACCGGAAATGGGTTCTTGCAGACACGCAGGAGGCGACCGATGTCACCCTCGAAACGGACCGGCTGCCGGCGGACGGTCTCTATTTCATCCGCGGCAACCGGGGCTATTCCCAGCGGATTTTCACCTGGGAGAACAACCGGGTACGGTGGCACTGATTAAAATTAACGAGATGTTGAGATTATTCCGATGGACAAGTGCCGTTTTCTCCGTTGCGGCGATTGCCGCGTGCAGCCACTACGGGGCGGCGGTCGAGAAAGCGTTGCGCCATGCCGGCGACAACCGTCCGGAGCTTGAAAAGGTGCTGGAGCACTACCGGCAGGACCCGGCCGACAGCCTGAAATACCGCGCCGCCGAGTATCTGATCCGCTACATGCCGTACCATACGTCGTATCCCGCCAAGCCCTATTACGCCTATTGCGATGCGCTGGACTCGCTGTTTTCAAGCGCGACCGAGGGCGACGAACTGCTCGAAAAAACGAACGCAATAGCTGCCGGATTCGGGCGGCAGCTCAAATTGTCCTACGATATCCGGGTGATCGGGGCCGATTACCTGATCTGGAATATCGACTACTCGTTCGGGCTGTGGCGGACGCTGAATTACCTGCGGCATCTCCGCTTCGAGGAGTTCTGCGAATACGTGCTGCCCTACAAATGCGCGGAGAAACAGCCCCTCGACACCTGGAAACGGGACTGGCGCGATTACGGGCGCGGGGAACTGGACCACATCGGCCAGATCAGGGACTACAAGTACAATGCGCGGCGTGCCGCGGAGGCTGTGAATTTCCAGTTCCAGGACAGCGTCAAGATGCGCAGGGTGAAGGACGCGAAGCTGATCGAAGTGCTGCGGCTGAATACCCTGGCCAAACAGCCCTACGGCGATTGCCGCGACCGTTCCCGTTTCGGGCTGCTGAACTGCCGGAGCAAAGGAATCCCCGTAGCGTTCGACTTCACCCCGAACTGGCCCGACCGCTCGGGCGGTCATTACTGGAACATCGTCCTGGCCACCAAACGGCGGAACGTCGACTACGAACCTTTCAGATCCTATCCCGGAAGTTACCATTACACCGACAACGGGCTGGCGAAGGTGTTCCGCGAGACCTACGCCCCGCACCCGCTGCTTCTGGAGGCGTTGGAACGCGAAGGCAGTCTCCCCGCGTCGCTGTCCTACCTGTTCATGCAGGACGTCACCGGCGAATACGGACGGACGGTCGACATATCCGTCCCGCTGTTCCGGGAACGCCTCCGGACGAAATACGCCTACCTCGCCGTCTTCGACAACAGCAAATGGGTTCCCGTCGACATCGGCAGGATACGGCGCAACCGGGCGTCGTTCGCAAGCGTCGGGCGGGACATTCTCTACCTGGTCGTCGGATTCCGCGACGGGGAGACCGTCCCGATGTCGGAGCCGTTCATCGTCGATTCGCGCGGCGACGTTTCGTACCCCCGTGCGGACACCACGCGGCTCGGAAGCATCCGGCTCGACCGGAAATTCCCGGCGTTCACCCATATTTATTCGATCCGGAAGTATTTGCAGCGAGGACGGATACAGGCGGCCGACAATCCTGATTTCAGAGGAGCTAAAACCGTTGCGGAGTTTCCCGAGTGGAACCTCCTCGCGGGCGAAACGGCTCCGTCCGACACCCTGCCTTACCGGTATTGGCGGCTCATGTCCTCTTCGGAGAAGTCGACCGATTTCGCAGAACTCTATTTTTACGAAAAAGGAACGGGGCAACGGATAACCGGAACGCTTCTTTCATCCGGCGCGGCGGTCCGCAATCCGAACTACGACACCCCCGGACACATCAGCGACAACGACCCGATCACTTACTTTGCGGTGCAGGATTCGACGCGGTGGGTCGGTTTCGACTTCGGGAAACCGGTCTCCCTGGAAACGATCGCCTACATCCGGCGCGGCGACGGGAATACGATATGCCCGGGCGACGAATACGAACTCCACTACTGGCAGGACGGCGGCTGGAAACTGCACGACCGCAAGAAGGCCGAACGGATCTACGTCGATTTCGACAGCGTTCCGCTCGGCGGACTGTATTACGTCAAGGGGATTTCCCGGGGCGAGCAAAACCGCACGTTCCTCTATGAAAACGGGGAAGTCGTCTGGTACTGATCCCGTCCGGACAGGCTATTTCTTCCTGCGCAAAAAGCGGTCGGTCAGGAACCGGCGCACCGGCTCGTCGTACAGTTTCAGACAGAGGTAAGCCAGTATCACGGAACCTGCGACGAGCGCCAGGGCGCCGGGCAGGGACTCCGTGAAGGTGAGGTTTTCGTTCTTGACCCAGGCGTAGTAGAGGTAGATGAAAGGGTAGTGCACCATGTACAGCGGGTACGAAATGTCCCCCAGGAATTTGCAGACCCGGGTCGTCACCCGGTCCGTCGTCTTTCCCGAAGCCCCGAGAAAGACGAGCAGCGGAAAGAGAACCACGGCGCACAGGGTGTCGTACAGCCCGTTCATCCACAAATGTTCGCTTCCCCCGATGCGCGGCACGGACAGCAGCGCCACGACCGCCAGCCCGCATATCCAGAACGCACCCCGAATATGAACGGGTCGGAACACACGTGAAAGCAGCAGCCCGGCCGAGAAGGCGAACAGCAGACGCAGGGAACCGCCGAGCATATTGTCCCCGTCCATGGCGAACCCGACGCAGATGTCGCCGAGGGGTCCCCAGACGGCGAACGCCGCCAGCCCGCAGCCGGCGAGCAGCACCAGCACGGAAAGCGCCCGGGTCGGGAGCTTATGGATGAAGAGGGCGTAGAGGATATTGCCGATATACTCGAAAAACAACGACCAGCTCGGGCCGTTGAGCGGATACATTTCGCCGAGTCCCCGTATTTCGGAGCCGGGCGTCGCCGGAATCAGCAGCGCGTTCAGCAGCGTGGCCGCCAGCAGCATGGATACGGACACCGTCGATACGTCCCAGACGGAACAGCCCTGGAAATAGAACATGACGGCGCCGATCACGGCCCCCATGACGACCATCGGATGCAGCCGGATCAACCGCCGCTTGAGAAAATCCGCTACCGACATCTTTTTCTTCCAGCGGTCGTCGTAAGCGTAACCGATGACGAAACCCGAAAGTATGAAGAAGAAATCGACGGCCAGATAGCCGTGGTTGATCCGCTGGTCGAGATGGCTGGTCGCATAGGCTTCGAACAGATGGAACCAGACGACCGTGATCGCCGCCACGCCGCGCAATCCGTCGAGTATGTCGTAGTGCGGTTTGGTGTCCGCAAATGCAGCTGATGAGATTTTTGACATCGGCTTTCGTTCGTTTAGGAGGAGCAAAGATCGTAAAAAAGCCGGATGGATGCAAAACCGGATCGCGTCCGGTCCGGCAGAGCCTCCCGACCAAAAAGTGTCGTTCCGGCCCCAAAGATAATAAAATATCGCCGCTTTCAAAACGAAAACGGGGAACCCGTTTTTCCAGATTCCCCGTTTTCGGGTTTTCCGCGGCTTGCGGGCGTCAGGGATTCACCTGCACCACCTGCTTCCAGTCCAGTTTCCCGGGATAGCCCCAGTCGGGTTTCGCGGGGTCGCAGAAATCGCCTGCGGCTTTCATCCGGGCATAGAGCAGCCCGGTCAGCTCCTCGCGCTTTTCGCGGTAGGCGGGATCGTCGTAGAGGTTCTTCATCTCCATCGGGTCGGCCTTGAGGTCGAACAACTGCGGATGCCGCTGTCCATCGACGTTGTAGAGGATGAGTTTGAAACCGTCCTTCTTGATGGCCCGCTGGAGGTTGATGTAGGTCAGCAGAATGTCCTCGCGTTTTCCGGCTTCGGGGTTGCGCAGTGTCTCCTCCAGCGAAACACCCTTCACGGTGGCCGGGACCTCGATGCCCGCCAGGCCGCAAAGCGTGGGGTAGAGGTCGTACAGATAACAATAGGCGTCGCGCACGGTGTTCTGCGGGATGCCGGGTCCGCAGATCACCATCGGAATCCTCACGGCCGCCTCGTACAGGTTCTGCTTGCCCAGCAGGCCGTGCTCGCCGACGCAAAGCCCGTTGTCCGACGTGAAGACGATGATCGTATTAGCGGCCTTGCCGCTCTTTTCGAGGGCGTCGAGAATGCGCCCGATCTGGAAATCCACCTCGCTGACCATGCCGTAGTAATTGGCCCGTTCGGCGAGCACCTGCTCCGGGACGCGGGGCGTGGGGAGCAGTTTTTCGTCGCGTTCGTTGAGGTCGCCGTTGTCGAAGGGGTGCTGCGGAACGAAGTTCGCGGGCATCGACAGCTCCGCGGAGGCGTATTTGCGCCCGTAGCCGGGCAGCACGTTGCGCGGGTCGTGCGGCGAGGTGAACGCCACGTACATCAGAAACGGGTCGCCGGACGACGCTTCGGCCTCCAGGAATCCGATGGCGGCGTCGGCATAGAGTTTCGACGAAAATGTTTCGGGCGACGCATCCGCCCATGCGCCGTTCCTGTCGTTGTAATCGCCCGCAGGGTCGTACTGGTGGAGGTAAGGCCGCCGGTGACCCAGTTCGTTGTTCCGGCCGTAGGGATGCATTCCCCCGAAAAAGATGTTCGCCCCCGTGGAGAACGAACGGTTGAACGAGGCGTTGTCGCTGTGCCACTTCCCGGTTGCGAAGGTCGTGTAACCGTTCTCGCGGAACACCTCCGGGAAGGTCTTCTCCGCTTGGGGAATGAAGCCGCCGTTGCGGTGCACGTCCATCAGGCCGCGCCCGGTGAGAAGCATCGCGCGGCTGGGCTGCGAAACAGCGCCGTTCAGGCCGCCCATCACGTGGGTCTGGGTGAATGCCACGCCGCGCCGCACGAGCCGGTCCATGTTCGGGGTGTGAATTTCGGTATTTCCCAACGCCCGGATCGTGTTGAATGTCTGATCGTCGGTCAGCAGGAAAAGCACGTTGGGACGCCCGGTCTTTTCGCCGTCGTCTTCGGGTGTCTCCTTGCCGGAAGCATGCGCCCCGAACAACGGCGCGCCCAGGATTGCCGGAAAGCAGAACAGCAGGGTTTTGTTATTCATCGCGTATTCTCTTTAGTTTAATCGGTACAAATTACGCGATTCCGGCCCGAAATCCGGGGCCACGGCTATTCAAAAAACACCAGAATCTGGTCATGCCGTAACGGCGCAAGCCGAAAATGTCTTACCTTTGCCCGAAAGAACGGAACGAGCGAACGACATGGCGAAAATTCTGATTATCGACGATGAAGAGCAACTGCGGCGGCTGATGGCACGGATCATCGGGCTGGAAGGTTACGAGGTGGCCGAGGCTCCGGACTGCGCTTCGGGGCTGAAAATGCTCCGCCGGTACGACCCCGACGTGGTGTTGTGCGACGTCAAGCTGCCCGACGGCAACGGCGTCGAAATGGTGGCCCGCATCAAGGAGGCCGCACCCGCCGCCGAAGTGATCCTGCTGACGGCCTACGGCAATATCCCCGACGGCGTGCAGGCCATCAAGAACGGCGCCTTCGACTACATCACCAAAGGCGACGACAACAACAAGATCCTGCCCCTGTTGAGCCGGGCGGCCGAAAAGGCCGAAATGCAGCGGCGGCTGACCCGCATCGAGAACAAACTCTCCGAAGAACACTCCTTCGACCGGATCGTCGGCGACTCGGAGGTCCTGCGCCGGGCCGTGGACCTGGCCCGCAAGGTCGCCGTCACCGACACCTCGGTGCTGCTCACCGGCGAGACGGGAACCGGCAAGGAGGTCTTCGCACAGGCCATCCACCACGCCAGCCGCCGCGCGAAGGGGGCTTTCGTGGCGATCAACTGCTCGGCCTTCTCGCGCGAACTGCTCGAAAGCGAACTGTTCGGCCACCGGGCCGGCAGTTTCACGGGCGCCGCCAAGGACAAGAAAGGACTTTTCGAGGAGGCCGACAAAGGCACGCTGTTCCTCGACGAGATCGGGGAGATGCCCGTCGAGTTGCAGGCCAAACTGCTCCGGGTGCTCGAAAGCGGCGAATTCATCAAGATCGGCGAAACACGTCCCACACGGGTCGACGTGCGCCTGATCGCCGCCACGAACCGCGACCTCGAAAAGGAGATCGCCGCCGGGAATTTCCGCGAGGACCTCTATTTCCGCCTCTCGGTGTTCCGCATCCACCTTCCTTCGCTGCGCGAACGTCCCGGCGACATCGCCGGATACATCCGTGTCTTCGCGGCGCAGTTCGCCGACAAAATGGGGCGCCGCATCGACTCGATCGACGCCGGCTACATCGCCGCTCTCGAACGCCACACGTGGCACGGCAACGTCCGCGAACTGCGCAACGCCGTGGAACGCAGCATGATCATGGCCGACGGCAACCGGCTCACGGCCGACTGCCTCGCGCCCGAATTCCACGCTGCGGACAACGAAGCGGATTCCGGTTCGCTGGCGCTCGGCGACCTCGAACGCCGCCACATTCTCCGGGTGCTGGAACACACCCGGGGCAACAAGGCCGAGGCCGCCCGCCTGCTGGGCATCGGCATCGCCACGCTGTACCGAAAACTCGACGGCTACGGGGTGAAATAGTCCCCGCACCGTCTCATTCCGAGAGGGCCGCCTTATCATTCTGATAGGGCGGCCCTCTTTTTCGGCACGCATACCAAACCGACAAACAGCTATTTTTCAACACATTGAATCCGGAACAAAAATTCCGGCACCCCCTTCGTATGCTTACGGGCAACAAAACCCGACGGCAAAATGGCAATCGTTATCCTCATACTGATTTTCTGCGGCGCAATGCTGCTGCTGGACCTGATGCTGTGCGGGTTCGTGAAAAAAATGTCTAATTCAAAAAAACGAAGAGATGAATGAAATCATGCTGTTCCTGCTGCTCTGCGCCCTGGGTGCGCTGTGCTACGGATTCTATTTCAAATGTGTGGATTGGTTCGAAAAGATCTGATGTCTTATGTTTACGAGTCTCCTTATCTTGAGCATCCTCGGATTCGTCTATCTGATGTACGTGCTCGTAAAACCCGAAAAATTCTGAATCGATGAATACCGAAATTTCAGGCGTAATTCTGCAATGGACCCTCCTGGTGGCGCTCTGCTACCCGCTGGGGCGTTACATGGCCAAAGTCTACCGCGGCGAGCGCACGTGGCTCGATTTCATGGCTCCCGTCGAGCGCCGTATCTATAAGTTCTGCGGCATCGACCCCGCACAGGAGATGAACTGGAAACAGTTCCTCAAGGCCCTGCTGACGGTCAACCTCTTCTGGTTCTTCTGGGGCATGCTGCTGCTGGTCTTCCAGGGCTGGCTGCCGCTCAATCCCGACGGCAACCCGGGACAGTCGCCCGACCTGGCGTTCAACACCTGCATCTCGTTCATGGTCAACTGCAACCTCCAGCATTACAGCGGCGAAACGGGTCTGTCCTACTTCACGCAGCTGTTCGTCATCATGCTCTTCCAGTTCGTCACGGCCGCCTGCGGCATGGCCGCCATGGCAGGCATCATGAAGGCGCTGGCGGGCAGAACGACGAAGACCATCGGCAACTTCTGGGTGTTCCTCTCCCGGAGCGTGACGCGCATCCTGATGCCGCTGTCGCTCGTCGTCGGCATCCTGCTCGTCATCAACGGCACGCCGATGTCCTTCGACGGCAAGCAGACACTCACGACGCTCGAAGGCGCCGAGCAGGTCATCTCGCAAGGCCCCACGGCGGCCATCGTGCCCATCAAACAGCTGGGAACCAACGGCGGCGGTTACTTCGGAACCAACTCGGCACACCCGCTCGAAAACCCCAACGCCTTCACCAACATCCTCGAATGCTGGTCGATCCTGATCCTGCCGATGGCGATGGTCTTCGCCTTCGGGTTCTACACGCGCCGCCGCAGGCTCGCGGCATGGATTTTCGGTGTGATGCTCCTGGCCTACACCGCGGGCGTCGTCCTCTCCGTCTGGCAGGAGACGGGCGGCAGCCGGCAAATCGACGAGATGGGCATCGCGCAGGACCTCGGCTCGATGGAGGGCAAGGAGATCCGCATCGGCTCGGCCGCCTCGGCCATGTGGGGCATGACGACCACCGTCACGTCGAACGGCTCGGTCAACTCGATGCACGATTCGCAGACCCCGCTGAGCGGCATGCTCCAGATGCTCAACATGCAGATCAACTGCTGGTTCGGCGGCGTCGGAGTGGGGTGGATGAACTACTTCGCATTCCTCATCATCGCCGTCTTCATCAGCGGGCTGATGGTGGGCCGCACGCCGGAGTTCCTCGGCCGGAAGGTCGAGGCGCGCGAGATGAAGATCGCCACGCTGGTCGTGCTGATGCACCCCTTCCTGATCCTCGTCGGCACGGGCATCTCGGCCGCCGTGGCCGCCGCGAACCCCGAAATAGGGTGGCTGAACAACCCCTCGTTCCACGGATTGAGCGAAATGCTCTACGAATACACCTCCTCGGCGGCCAACAACGGCTCGGGCTTCGAGGGCCTTGCCGACAACACGCCGTTCTGGAACATCTCGACGGGCATCGCGCTGATCATGGGCCGTTACTTCCCGATCGTGGGACAGGTCGCCATCGCGGGACTGCTGGCCTCGAAGAAGTGCATTCCCGAGAGCGCCGGCACGCTCCGCACCGACACGGGAACCTTCTCGCTGATGACCTTCGCCGTCATCATCATCGTCGCGGCCCTCTCGTTCTTCCCCGCACTGGCGCTGGGTCCGATCGCCGATTACCTCACTTTCTAACCATGTTACCGCTATGAAACGAAACAGAAATAACTCGCTTTTCGACCCTGTCCTGCTACGTCGGAGCCTCCGCGCTTCGTTCACGAAGCTCGACCCGAGGCAGATGATCAAGAACCCGATCATGTTCACCGTCGAGGCCGTCACCTTCGCCATGCTGCTGCTGATCGTCTGGATCGCCGTGACGGGCAACACGTCGCAGGGTTCGCTGCTCTACAACCTCGTGGTTTTCGCCGTGCTTCTTCTAACGGTGCTCTTCGCCAACTTCGCCGAGGCCATCGCCGAAGCCCGCGGCAAGGCGCAGGCCGACTCGCTGCGCAAGACCCGCGAGGAAACCCCCGCCAAACGCATCGAACCCGACGGGCAGTCGCACATCGTCAGCAGTTCCGAACTGAAACAGGGCGACCTGTTCGAGTGCGTCGCAGGCGACACCGTCGCCGCCGACGGCGAGATCGTCGAGGGCCTCGCCTCGATCGACGAGAGCGCCATCACGGGCGAATCGGCCCCGGTGATCCGCGAGGCGGGCGGCGACAAAAGCTCCGTCACGGGCGGCACGAAGGTGCTCTCCGACCGCATCCTCGTGAAAGTCACCGCCCGGCCCGGCGAGAGTTTTCTCGACAAGATGATCGCCCTGGTCGAAGGCTCCTCGCGCCAGAAGACACCCAACGAGATCGCGCTAACCATCCTGCTGGCAGGCTTCACGCTCGTCTTCGTCATCGTCTGCGCCACACTCAAGCCCTTCGCCGACTACGTGGGCGCGAACATCACCGTCGCGGCGTTCATCTCGCTGTTCGTCTGCCTGATCCCGACCACCATCGGCGGCCTCCTGTCGGCCATCGGCATCGCCGGCATGGACCGCGCCCTGCGGGCCAACGTCATCACCAAATCGGGCAAAGCCGTCGAAACCGCGGGCGATATCGACACGCTGCTCTTGGACAAGACGGGCACCATCACCATCGGCAACCGCAAGGCCACGCGCTTCCATCCCGCCGAAGGAACCGACCCCAAGGCTTTCGTGCGCATGTGCGTGCTCTCGTCGGAAGCCGACCCGACCCCCGAAGGCAAATCCATCGTGGAGCTGGGCGCCGCCGAAGGGGTCCGCACCGACCCGGTGGCGATGGTCGGCGTGCGGATGATGAAATTCACCGCCGAAACCAAGTGTTCGGGCGTCGACATGCCCGACGGACGCCGCATCCGCAAGGGAGCCGCCGAAGCGATCCTGCGCATCGCCGCCGAACACGAAAATCCCTGCCCGTCCGGAATCGCAGCCACCGTGCGCACCATCTCCGAAAACGGCGGCACGCCGCTCGTAGTCTGCGAAAACGAACGGATCACGGGCGTCATCGAGTTGCAGGACATCATCAAGACGGGCATCCGCGAACGCTTCGAGCGGCTGCGCCGGATGGGCGTGAAGACCGTGATGGTCACGGGCGACAATCCGCTCACCGCCAAATATATCGCCGAGAAGGCCGGCGTCGACGACTTCATCGCCGAGGCCCGGCCGGAGGACAAGCTCGAATACATCCGCCGCGAACAGCGGGCCGGCAAACTGGTGGCCATGATGGGCGACGGCACGAACGACGCCCCGGCGCTGGCGCAGGCCGACGTGGGCGTGGCGATGAACAGCGGCACGCAGGCCGCCAAGGAGGCGGGCAACATGGTCGATCTGGACAACGATCCGACGAAGCTGATCGAGATCGTCGAGATCGGCAAACAGCTCCTCATGACGCGCGGCACGCTCACGACCTTCTCCATCGCCAACGATGTCGCGAAGTACTTCGCCATCGTCCCGGCGCTGTTCATCGCCTCGATTCCGTCGCTCGGCGCCCTGAACGTCATGCACCTCCATTCGCCCGAAAGCGCCATCCTCTCGGCGGTGATCTTCAACGCCCTGATCATCCCGCTGCTCATCCCGCTGGCCCTGCGCGGCGTGACCTACAAACCGATCGGGGCCTCGGCCCTGCTGCGCCGCAACCTCTTCATCTACGGACTCGGCGGCGTGATCGTTCCGTTCATCGGCATCAAACTGATAGACATGTTAATAAGTGTATTTTTCTAAAGTATTGCTTCAACTATGAAAAACCTCTGGATTTCACTCAAAATAACGCTGGCAATGTGCCTGTTGCTCGGCGTGGGGTATGTCCTCGTACTGCGCGGCATATCGGCCGTCGCAGGTCCCAACGGCGGTGAAGCCGATGTCGTGACCTTCAACGGAAAGGTCGTCGGCGCGGCGAACGTGGGGCAGCAGTTCACCGATGTCCGCTATTTCTGGGGCCGTCCCTCGGCCGTGGACTACAACGGCGGCGGTTCCGGCGGCAGCAACAAGGCTACGACCAACCTCGAATACCTCGCCGATGTGGAACAGCGCGTGCAGGACTTCCTCGCGGCGCATCCCTACCTCATCCGCGCGGAGGTTCCCGCCGAAATGGTCACGGCCAGCGGCTCGGGGCTCGACCCCGACATCTCGCCCCGCGGGGCGCAGGTGCAGGTGCGCCGCGTGGCCGAGGCCCGCGGACTGGACATCGCTACGGTACGGCACCTGGTCGACTCGCTGACCCGAAAACCGTGGCTGGGACTTTTCGGTACGGAGAAAGTCAACGTGCTGCGCCTGAACGTCGCTTTGGAAGAACTGAACGAAAACTAATCGCAAACCATGAAAATCAATAAAACGATGAAACGCTGGATATTTATTCTGATCGCCGCTTTGGCCATTTTCCTGACCGCCGACCTCTGCGCCCGGGAGCGCGGGGTGAAATTCTCGGGCGGAACCGACCTGGTAAGCACCTACGTATGGCGCGGCGTCCGCGAAAGCGGCCCGGCCTTCCAGCCGACGCTGACGATGAGTGCCGGAAACTTCTCGGCGACGGCCTGGGGTTCGGTCGATTTCGACAGCACCTACAAGGAGATGGACCTCACGCTGGCCTACTCGCTCGGACCCGTGACCCTTTCGGTGGCCGACCTCTACTGGACCGGACACGCCGACGACCGCTATTTCGTCTTCGACAGCCGTTCGCCCCACCGCATCGAGGTGGGCGCCAGCTGGGTCGTTTCGGAAAAGGTCCCCGTCACGCTGTCGTGGTACACGGTTCTCTTCGGCGCGGCCGACGTGAACGACAAGGGCGAGCGCGCCTATGCCTCGTATTTCGAGGCGGCCTGCCCGTTCACGGTGAAGACCGTCGACATGAAGGCCGGCGTGGGCATGGTCCCCTGGAACGCCGCCGCGACCTACCTCACCGGAGACCGCGGATTCTGCGTGCAGAACGTCTTCCTCAATGCCGGAAAATCGTGGAAGATCAAAGGGACGGATTCGATGTCGGTCGGCGTTTTCACCAACCTGATCTGGAATCCGGCCCTGGACGACGTCAACTTTGTGGGAGGCATCTCCTTCCGGATGTAACCGATGGAAAAGCAGGACAGCGTTCAGCGGTTTCTGGAACTGATCCGGCGTTCGCACCGCGGCAAGTTCAAGGTCTACATCGGCATGAGCGCCGGCGTGGGCAAGACCTGCCGCATGCTGCAAGAGGCCCGTCAGCTGCTCGATGCGGGCGTCGACGTCCGCATCGGCTACATCGAAACGCACGGCCGCGCCGAAACGGAAGCCCTCGCCGAAGGGCTTCCGTTCGTGCCCCGCCGCAGGCTCTTCTACAAAGGCAAGGAGCTGGAGGAGATGGACACGCAGGCCATCGTCAGTCTCCACCCCGAGATCGTCGTCGTGGACGAACTGGCCCACACCAACATCGAGGGGAGCGAAAACCCCAAGCGGTGGCAGGACGTGATGCAGATTCTCGACGCGGGGATCAGCGTCATTTCAGCCGTCAACATCCAGCACATCGAGGGTCTGAACGAGGTCGTCGAGGAGATCACGGGCATCGAGATCCGCGAGCGGGTCCCGGACAGCGTGCTGGCGATGGCCGACGAGGTGGTGAACATCGACCTCACGGCCGACGAACTGATCGCGCGGCTGAAGGCCGGAAAGATCTACCGGCCCGACAAGATCGCCGCGGCGCTCGGCAACTTCTTCACGCAGGACAACCTGCTGCAACTGCGCGAACTGGCGCTGAAAGAGGTGGCGCTGCGCGTGGAGAAGAAGGTGGACAGCGAGGTGACCGGTTCCGAAACCTTCCGGCGCGACAAACTGCTGGCGGTGATCGACTCCTCCGAGAAACGCGCCCGGCGGGTCATCCGCAAGACGGCGCGCATGGCCACGCATCTGAACGCCGGCTTCACGGTGCTCTACGTGCAGGGCGACCGCGAGGCCGACGACCGCATTCCGCTGGCCCGGCAGCGTTACCTGATCAACAACCTGAACCTGGCCACGGAACTCGGCGGCGAGGCCCGCCGCATACGCTCGAACGCCCCGGTGGAGAGCATCGCCGGACTGTGCCGGGAGCAAAAAATAAACATCGTCTGCGTCGGGCGTCCCGAATTTTCACTATTTTCGCTGCTGAAAAGCGCAATCCGCCTGCGGCGTCTGACCGTCCGGCTGTCGCGCATGAACATCGACCTTTTCATTTTTTCATAAGCCATGAGAATACAAAGGAGAATCACCCTGGGCATCGGCATCCTCTTCACCATGATCCTGCTGCTGGGCATCCAGTCGGTCAGCTACGTCCGCCAGCTGTCGCGGGCGACGGGAACCATCCTCGCCGACAACTACAACTCGCTGCAATACGCCGGGGAGATGCTGCGGTCGCTCAATGACATCGGACAGGATTCCATATCGCGGCACGCCCTGCGCGAAAACCTCGCCCTGCAACAGCAGAACATCACCGAGATCAGCGAGAGGGAGACCACGGCGGCGCTCGAACGCCACGTCGCCTCGCTGAGCGACCCGGTCACCGAAGCCGAAATCCGGACCGTGCGCGAGGACCTGTTCCGGATCATGGAGCTGAACATGGCGGCCATCCGCGCCAAGAGCGCCGGGGTGGAGCAGCGCGCCGACTACGCCATGTGGTGGCTGATCGCCGTCGCCGCGCTCTGCGCCCTGATCGCCGGGGGCATCCTCGTCTGGTTCCCGCAGTCGGTGCTGCGGCCGATCGACGCCCTGAAAAAGGGCATCACCCAGATCGCCAACCACAACTACCGGGAACGGCTCGATTTCCCGGGCAACCGCGAGTTCGAATCCGTCGCCGAGTCGTTCAACGACATGGCCGCCAAGCTCGACGAATACCGCCGCAGTTCGCTCGACGACCTGATGACCGCCAAGAAACGCATCGAAGCGATCGTCGACACGCTGCACGAACCGATCGTGGGGCTGGGTCCCGACCGCAGAATCCTCTTCATGAACCGCGAGGCGCTCTCGGTGCTGAACCTCCGGGAGGACGCCGTGGGGCGCGACGCCGCCGAAGTAGCGCTGTCAAACGACCTGCTGCGGCGGCTCGTCCGGGGGCTGAACGACACGAAGAAGGGCACCGACGAGGAGCCGCTGAAAATCTACGCCGACAACAAGGAGAGCTATTTCCAGGTGGAGAACACGCCGCTCTACATCACTCCCGTCGGCGGACGCGAACAGCAGTTCGTCGGCAACCTGATCGTCTTGAGCAACATCACCCGCTTCAAGGAGCTGGATTCCGCCAAGACCAACTTCATCTCGACCGTCTCGCATGAAATGAAAACCCCGATTTCGTCGATCCTGATGAGCTTGCAGCTGCTCGGCGACGACCGGCTGGGCACGCTGAACAGCGAGCAGAAACAGCTCGTCACGAGCATCAAGGAGAGCAGCGACCGCCTGCTTTCGATCACGGGCGAACTGCTGAACATGACCCAGATCGAGACCGGCAAACTTAAACTGATACCTAAAGTAACCAAGCCTATCGAACTGATAGACTACGCCGTAAAGGCCACGCAGGTGCTGGCCGAAAGGTTCTGCTGTTTCGTCGAAGTGGACTATCCCGAAAAGATCTCGAAACTCTTCGTCGACAACGAGAAGATCGCCTGGGTCATCACCAACCTGCTGTCGAACGCCATCCACCATTCGCCCGAACGGTCGCGCATCATCGTCGGCGCCGTACAGCGCGAAAAGGCGGTCGAAATCTACGTTCAGGACTTCGGGCGCGGCATCGACCCGCGTTACCACAAGAGCATCTTCGAGCGCTATTTCCGTGTCCCGGGAACCAAGGTGCAGGGCAGCGGGCTGGGGCTTGCCATCTCGAAGGAGTTCGTCGAGGCGCACGGCGGCACGATCTCGGTCGAGAGCGAAATCGGCCGCGGCAGCCGATTCTCGATTCTGCTCCCGGCCTGAAAAGCCGCCCGTCGCCCGCTTCGGCGACAGTCCGGAGCGCCGCGGACGGACGGGATCCCTTACTTCGGCTGCACCGTCGGCCGGGGTCCGGTCTTGGCAGCGGCGGGCAGGCGGCAGGGCACGGCGCTGTCGGCCTCGGAGGTGAGGATCACGACCGGCATGCCGACGTAAACGTACTTTTTCACCAGTTCGAGCAGATCGCCGTTGTTCAGCCGGATGCACCCCTCGGTCGCACGCGTGCCGATCGAGGCGGGGTCGTGGGTTCCGTGGATGCCGATGCCGCGGTGGCCGGGTGTCTTCAGACGGATGAAATGCGAACCGTAGGCCCCCCTGATCTCCCCCTTGCCGTCGCCGAAATCGTGCGTCCACGCCCTCGCGTCCTGAATCTGCTGGACGGAGAAAAGCCCTTCGGGCGTCTTCATGTCGCCCGGCTTCTCCTTGTTGCCCAGCGCCCGGCCGCAGGCGACGGGGTAGACGGCCAGCAGCCGGCTGTTGAAATCGTAGACCGCGAGGGTCATCGACTCCTTGCTGACGGCGATAAGCGCCGCGCCCGAAGGCGGCGTCTGCTGCGCACGCACGCCGGCGGCGCAGAACAGTGCGCATGCGAGAAAGATGCGTAGAATTGTTTTCATAGGTGCAAAGATACAATTTCCCGGAGAAAATCCGCAGCATCGTTCCGAAAAGCCGTACGCCGTCCTCCGGAAAGACGCCAATAGCCTCCGTATGAACAAAAATAGGCATTCCGGCATCATATTCGCCCAACTTCTTCGTTTAAATAGCATATCGGCGAAAAAATCGTATTTTTGCGCCGACATACCGGACACCAGGCAAACAATTCCGGAATTTGGAAACAACATGAAACTATCACGCGAGAAAATCGTGCAGCAGGCGGCCCGTGCCGGCCGCCGTACGCTGCAACTCGGCGGAGAGGCGGGCGGCAGAATCCGCCGTCTGTCGAAACGTACCTGGCTGATCCTGGCCGCAATCGCCGTATTGATTGCCGGAGGGCTTTGGTGGTGGCTGCGCCCCGAACCCGTACAGCCCATATTGCCCGTGGTCCAGGTCGAACCTGTCGAAACCGACGACATCGAACTCTACGGCGAATACGTGGGCCGCATCCGCGCCCAGCAGTTCGTCGAAATCCGCGCCCGGGTGGAGGGGTTCCTCGAAAAAATGCTCTTCGAGGAGGGAACCTACGTCAAGAAGGGGCAGCCGCTGTTCATCATCGACCCCAAGCTCTACGAAGCCCGGGTAAACAAGGCAAAGGCACAGCTGAACAAGGACAAAGCACTGGCGCTCAAGGCGGACCGCGACCTGAAACGCATCCGCCCGCTCTACGAGCAGAACGCCGCGAGCCAGCTGGACCTCGACAACGCCATCGCCTCCTACGAAAGCGCCACGGCCTCCGTGGCGATGAGCGAGGCCGACCTCACGCAGGCCGAAACCGCCTTGAGCTACACGACCGTCAGTTCGCCGCTGTCGGGCTATATCTCCGAGCGCAGCGTCGACATCGGCACGCTCGTAAGCCCCAACGGCAAATCGCTGCTGGCGACGGTGGTCAAGAGCGACACCGTGCGCGTGGACTTCAGCATGACGGGACTCGACTACCTCAAAAGCAAGGCCCGCAACGTCAACCTGGGCCAGAAGGACTCCACCCGCAAGTGGGACCCCTACATCACCATCACGCTGGCCGACAACACGCAGTATCCGCTGCGCGGACTGGTCGACTTCGCCGATCCGCAGGTCGACCCCGAAACGGGAACCTTCTCCGTGCGCGCCGAGATGGCCAACCCCGACCGCATCCTGCTGCCGGGACAGTTCACGAAGGTGCGCCTGCTGCTCGACGTGCGCGAGGACGCCACGGTCGTGCCGGCCAAATCGGTCGTCATCGAGAAGGGCGGCGCCTACGTCTTCGTCATACGCCCCGACAGCATCGCCGAACGCCGCCTGATCGAACTCGGCCCCGAGGTACACAACCGGGTGATCGTCGAACGCGGCGTCGTTCCCGGCGAGAAGATCGTCGTGGAAGGCTTCCACAAACTGACGCACGGCGACAAGGTCGACCCCGTGCCGGCCCCCGAAAAGAGCAGTGCAACCGAGGCGGAGACCTCCGAAAAATAGCAGGCCATGAAATCGGATTTCTTTATCGACCGGCCCGTGTTTTCAACCGTCCTGTCGGTGGTCATCGTGATCGTCGGCCTGCTGGGACTGGTGATGCTCCCCGTGGACCAGTATCCGCGGATCGTGCCCCCGGTGGTCAAGATCTCGGCCTCCTATCCGGGAGCCAGCGCCCAGACCGTGACGCAGGCCGTGGCGACGCCCATCGAGCAGGAGCTGAACGGAACCCCCGGCATGCTCTACATGGAGTCGACGAGCAGCAACTCGGGCGGATTCTCCGCCACCGTAACCTTCGACATCGACACGGACGCCGACCTGGCGGCCGTCGAGATTCAGAACCGCGTGAAGGAGGCCGAAGCGCGCCTCCCGGCCGAAGTCATCCAGAACGGCATCTCGGTCCAGAAACAGGCGTCGAGCCGGCTGATGACCATCACGCTGCTGTCGAACGACCCCAAGTTCGACGAAATATACCTCTCGAACTACGCCACGCTCAACGTGCTGGACATGCTGCGCCGCGTGAAGGGCGTCGGCAGCGTCTCGAACGTCGGCAGCCGCTACTACGCCATGCAGATATGGGTGCAGCCCGACCGGTTGGCCAACCTCGGGCTGACGGTGCAGGACCTGCAGAAGGCGCTCAAGGACCAGAACCGCGAATCGGCGGCCGGCGTGCTGGGCCAGCAGCCCATCACGGACCTCGACGTCACCATCCCGATCACCGCCCGCGGCCGTCTTTCGTCGGTCGGGGAGTTCGAGGAGATCGTCGTGCGCGCCAACCCCGACGGATCGCTCATCCGCCTGCGCGACGTGGCGCGCGTCTCGCTCGAAGCCTCGTCGTACAGCACCGAGAGCGGCATCAACGGCGGCAACGCAGCCGTAATGAACATCAACATGCTGCCGGGCGCCAACGCCATGGAGGTCGCGCGCGCCGTCCGGGAGACGATGGACGAAATCAGCCGCAACTTCCCGGAGGGAATCTCCTACGAAATTCCGTTCGACATGACCTCCTACATCTCACAGTCGATCAAGGAGGTTTACCACACGCTGTTCGAAGCCCTGCTGCTCGTGATCCTCGTGGTCTACCTCTCGTTGCAGAACTGGCGCGCGACGCTGATTCCGACCATCGCCGTGCCGATCTCGCTGATCGGCACTTTCGGCGTGATGCTGGCCTTCGGCTTCTCGCTCAACATGATGACCCTGCTGGGTCTGATCCTGGCCATCGGTATCGTCGTGGACGACGCCATCGTGGTCGTGGAGGCCGTGGAACGCACGATGGACGAAGAGGGGCTTTCGCCCTACGAGGCCACGAAGAAAGCCATGAGCGGACTGGGCAGCGCCATCATCGCCACGTCGCTGGTGCTGTGCGCCGTGTTCGTCCCCGTGAGCTTCCTCTCGGGCATCACCGGCCAGCTCTACCGGCAGTTCACCATCACGATCGCCGTGTCGGTGCTGATTTCGACCTTCGTGGCCCTGACCCTCTCTCCGGCCCTCTGCGCCCTGATCCTGCGTCCCGACACGGGACGGAAGAAGAACCGTCTGTTCCGCCGCATCAACCTCTGGCTGGCCGGCGGCAACAAGTTCTACGAAAGGATGATCCGCGGCGGCGTGCGCCACTCGAAACGCATGCTGGCGCTGTTCGGGCTGACGTTAGTGGCGCTGTGGGTGCTCAACAAGGCCGTTCCCCAGAGCTTCATGCCCCAGGAGGACCAGGGCTATTTCACCGTCGAACTCGAACTTCCCGAAGGGGCCACGCTCGAACGCACGCGCCGCGTGACGGAACGCGCCATGAAATACCTGATGTCGCAGGAGGACGTGGAATACGTGCTCAACGTCACCGGGTCCAGTCCGCGGGTGGGGACCAACCAGTCGCGCAGCCAGCTGACGGTGATCCTCAAGCCGTGGGACGAACGCAAGACCTCGGACATCCGCAGACTGATGGACCGCGTGCGCAGGGAGATGCGCCGCTATCCCGAAAGCAAGGTCTACCTCTCGACGCCGCCCGTGATCCCGGGACTGGGCGCCTCGGGCGGCGTCGAGCTGGTGCTCGAAGCGCGCGGAAACGCCTCGTACGGCGATCTTCAGCGCGCCGTCGACACGCTGCTGCACTACGCCTCGCAGCGCAAGGAGCTGACGGGGCTTTCGTCGTCGATACAGAACGACATCCCGCAGCTCTATTTCAATGTGGACCGCGACAAGGCCCAGATGCTGGGCGTGCCGATGGCCGACATCTTCTCGACGATGAAGACCTTCACCGGATCGGTCTACGTCAACGACTTCAACATGTTCAACCGCATCTACCGCGTCTACATCCAAGCCGAAGCCCCGTACCGCGCCCACCAGGAAAACCTCGGGCTGTTCTTCGTCCGGGGCGCCGACAAGGCGATGATTCCCATCACGGCGCTCGGCACGACCTCCTACACCACGGGACCGGGCACGATCCGCCGTTTCAACATGTTCAACGCGGCGACCATCTCGGGCGAGGCGGCACAGGGATACAGTTCGGGGCAGGCGATGGCCATTCTCGAACAGATCGCACGCCGCCACCTGCCGTCGACGATCGGCGTCGAATGGAGCGGCCTTTCCTATCAGGAGAAGCACGTCAGCGGGCAGACGGGCTACGTGCTGGCACTGGCCTTCCTCTTCGTCTTCCTGTTCCTCGCGGCGCAGTACGAGAGCTGGCTGATCCCCGTGGCGGTGATCCTCTCGCTGCCGATCGCCGGCATCGGCGCCTATCTGGGCAACTGGGCGTGCGGGCTGGAGAACAACATCTATTTCCAGATCGGACTGGTGATGCTGGTGGGCCTCGTGGCCAAGAACGCCATCCTGATCGTCGAGTTCGCCAAGGACGCGGTCGAGAAGGGGCACGATACGCTGACGGCCGTCATCATGGCCGCACGCCTGCGCTTCCGGCCCATCGTCATGACCTCGCTGGCCTTCATGCTCGGCATGATCCCGCTGGTCTTCGCCAGCGGTCCCGGGTCGGCCAGCCGCCAGGGCATCGGCACGGGCGTCTTCTTCGGCATGCTCGTGGCGATCACCGTGGGCATCGTCTTCGTACCGCTCTTCTTCGTCTGGGTTTACAAACTGAAAGAAAAATGGACAACACGATGAAACGAAGCGCAACATATCTCCTCGGACCGCTTCTGCTGCTCGCGGCGGGAAGCTGCTCCGTGCAGAAAAAGTGCAAGGCTCCGAAGCTCGACATGCCCGCGGAGATCGTCGCGGGGCAGAGCGACACGCTGACGCTGAGCGACCGGAAGTGGTGGGAGGTCTACACCGACACGACGCTCTGCCGGCTGATCGGCCGCACGCTCGACCGCAACCGCAACATGCTCTCGGCCGAAGCGCGCATCCGCCAGCTGGAGGAGCTTTACCGCGTGAGCCGAGCGGCGCAGCTGCCGTCGCTCGGCGGACTGGTTCTCGCCGACAACGAGACCAACGACTACTACGGCGAAGCGCACAAGAGCGACGCCGAATTCAGCGTCAAAGCCACCTTGAGCTGGGAAGCCGACCTGTGGGGCAGCCTGCGCTGGGCCAAGCGCAAGGGCGCGGCGGAATATCTCGCCTCGGTCGAGGCGGCGCGCGCCGTACAGATGACGCTTGTCGCCGAGGTCGCCACGGCCTACTTCGAACTGGTGGCCCTGGACCACGAACTGGGCGTCGTACGCCGCACGGTGGAGACCCGTGAGGAGAGCGTGCGCCAGGCGAAACTGCGTTTCGAAGGAGGACTGACCTCCGAGACGGCCTACCAGCAGGCGAAGGTCGAACTGGCGAGCGCCTCGGCGCTGATTCCCGACCTCGAACTGCGCATCGCCCAGAAGGAGAACCAGATTTCGGTGCTCGCAGGCGACTATCCCTCGCGCGTGGCGCGCTCGAAGATGGATATGAACGTCCGGATGCCCGACTCGCTGCCCGTGGGCCTGCCTTCGACGCTGCTGCAACGCCGTCCCGACGTGCGGCAGGCCGAGCAGAACCTCAAGGCGGCGATGGCCGCGGCAGGCATGGCCTATGCCGACCGGTTCCCGCGGCTGACGATCTCGCTGACGGGAGGACTCGAAAACGACGCGGTCAAGGGGCTGATCAACTCGCCCTTCTCCTACGCCGTCGGCAACCTCACCGCGCCGCTGTTCGCCTTCGGATCGAAGCGTGCGAAATACCGCGCGGCACTGGCGGCCTACGACCAGGCGCGGCTGGCCTACGAACAGAAGGTGCTGGAGGTTTTCCGCGAGGTGAACGACGCCGTGACGGCCTACCGCAACATGCGCAGGACGGCCGAACTGAAATTCAACCTCAAGGAGGCGGCCCGGCAATACGTCGTGCTGGCCAAATTGCAGTATATCAACGGTGTGATCCGCTACATCGACGTGCTCGACGCCCAGCGGAAGTTCTTCGACGCACAGGTCGAGGAGAGCAAGGCGGTGCGCAACGAGCACCTCGCGCTCGTGGGATTGTACAAGGCCCTCGGGGGCGGGTGGCAGCCGTCGGATGTCGAAAAAAAGGGTTGACCTACAGGTCAACCCTTTTTCTTGCCCAGTTTGGCCCGGATGCGGCTCAGCGACTGCGGGGTAATCCACAGATAAGAGGCGATATGTTTCAGCGGCACGACCTGCAGCAGTTCGGGGCTTTCTTCCATCAGCGTCCGATAGCGCTCCTCGGCCCGCGGGGCGCCGCCCGAGAGTATCCAGTTTTCGAGGGCCAGGAACTGCTTCTCGAAAAGCCGCCTCCCGAAGTTGGCCGTCTCGGCGGATTCGGCGAAGAAGACCTCCAGGTCGGCTTTGGAGATGCCGTAGAGTTCGGCGTCGCACATCGCCTCGATGGAGATTTTCGAAACCTCGTTGCCCACGTAGCCCCACGTCGAAAAGAGCGTCTCTCCCTCGCCGGCGAACCAGACCGAGACATCCGCGCCGTCGTCGGAATAGTGTCCCAGCCAGATGCCGCGGCTCACGATGTAGAAATCGGAATTCCGCTCGCCCTGACGGACGACGCACTCCCCCTTGCGGAACACGCGCCGCTCCATCAGCCCGATCAGCCGCAGGCAGTCCGCCGCGGACAGGTTGTATTTCCTGCTGAATTTCTCGATAAACGCCTCCATGCCTTACAGATTTGAGGCGGTAAAGATAGCAAAAAAACAAACTCCCGGCTTCGTTTCAGCGGCAAAGCTACGCCGCGATCCTCCTAAAACCCGCTTCTTAAACGGGTCCGCCAGTAAATCGCCGCGACGACCGCGAAGGTGAGCACCTCGGCCAGCGGCACGGCCAGCCAGATGCCCTCCACGCCGAACAGCAGGGGCAGTCCGAAGAAGCACGCCGCCATGAAGACGAATCCGCGCAGGACGGTCACGGCCATCGCCGGGCGGGGCCGCTCGACGCTCTGGAAATAACCGATCGAGACGATGTTCACCGCAAAGAAAACGAATCCCGAAGCGAAGAGCGGAAGTCCCCGGACGGCAATCGCGTAGGCGGGGCAGGAACTGTCGATGAACATGGCCACGATCCAACGGCTGAACAGCGCCGTAACGCCGAAAAACGCCAGCCCCGCCACCACGGCCGTCAGGAGCGCCAACCGGAAGGCCTTGCGCACGCGCGCGCCGTTTCCCGCGCCGAAATTGTAGCTCAAAATCGGCTGGGCCGACTGTCCGATGGCGTTGTAGACCATGAAGATAATCGGGAAGAAGTAGCAGGCGATGCTGAACGCCGCCACGCCGTCCTCGCCCAGATAGCGGATGAAGACGTAGTTCCCGGCGAACATCATCGTGGCGATGGCCCCCTCGCAGAGGAAGGTCGACAGCCCCAGCCGGCACATGTAGCCCACATTGCGGAGAGTCAGGCGCATGCTCTTGCGGCTCGTCTTCACACGGCAGAAACGCACGACGTTGCGGCGGCGTCCCAGGTAGCCGAGGATCATCCCCGCACCCACGATATAACCGAGGCTCGTGGCCAGCGCCGCGCCCGTCATGCCCCAGCCGAGGATGAAGATGAAAACGTAGTCCAGCACGATGTTGATGACCGCCGGAACGGCGTTGCAAAGCATCGCGTAGTTGGGCGACCCGTCGAGCCGGATGAAGAACATGCCCGAGCTTAACAGCGCGCTGAAGGGCAGGAACGGCGCGAACCAGTGCATGTACTCCACGGCCAGCGGAAGAAGCCGCTCGGAACTGCCCAGCAGCAGGGCCACCTCACGGGCGCAGGAAGTGATCAGGAAGCTGTACGCCGCCAGGAGCAGCGACGACACCGCGACGGCCTGCGTGACGTTGATGCGCGCCGCCTTGACCTTCCCCTGCGAGAGGTGGATCGACGCCACGACCGACGCCCCGACGCCGAACATCAGCCCGACACCCGTGCTGATGAGGAACAGCGGCGCGGTGATGTTGACGGCGGCCAGCGCGTCGCTGCCGATGCCGCGCCCCACGAAAATCCCGTCCGTAATCACGAAAACGGCCGAGAAAACCATCCCCAGAACAGTGGGGATCAGCAGTTTCCGAAAAAGTCTCGGAATCTCCATGCTGCCGAAATCGATACTGTCTTTCATCGCATTCATTTTTTGGAGTGCAAAGATACTCGCTTCCGGCCGGGCATAAGTTAACATTTGGTAAAAAAAAAGCCCCTCCCGACGGGAGGGGACTCGCATGCCGGAATCAGAGCGTTCCCTGCTTGAGCTGCTCGACGAAACGGTCGATGCGCCGAAGCTGCTGGGGAATCTTGATCGACTGCGGGCAGTGCGACACGCACTGGTTGCAGCCGATGCAATGGCTCGCCTGCCGGAGTTTGGGAACCGAGCGGTCGTAACCGACGAGGAACGCCCGGCGGGCCTCCCGGTAGCCGGGGTCCTGCCGGTCCTTGGGCACGTTGCCTTCGTTCACGCAGCGGTTGTAGTGGGCAAAGATCGCCGGGATGTCCAGCCCGTAGGGGCAGGGCATGCAGTACTGACACTCGGTGCAGGGCACGGTGGGGTATTTGAGCATCAGCTGCGCGGTATCTTCGAGCAGTGCCAGTTCCCCGTCGGTGCAGGGTTCGAGCGGCGAGTAGGTGCGGATGTTGTCCTGCAAGTGCTCCATGTAGGTCATGCCGCTCAGCACGGTCAGCACCCCGGGCCAGGAACCCGCGTAGCGGAAGGCCCACGAAGCGGTGCTCTGCGCCGGGCGGCGCTCCTTGAGCCGTTCGACCAGATGGTCGTTGAGCCGCGAAAGACGCCCGCCGAGCAGCGGTTCCATGATCACGGCCGGGATGCCGCGTTTCTCCAGCTCGCCGTAAAGGTATTCGGCGTTGACGTTGCGGCCCGAAGCGTGCTTCCAGTCGACGTAGTTCATCTGGATCTGGACGAAATCCCACCGCGCCTCACCGTTGTCGTGCATCGCCAGCAGGTGGTCGAAGACCTTCTGGTCGCCGTGGAACGACCACCCGAGGTTGCGGACACGCCCCGCCTCGCGCTCGCGCAGCAGGAAGTCGAGAACGCCGTTGTCGACGAAGCGCTCGTTGAAGGTCTCGACGCCTTTGCCGCCGCCCACCGAGTGAAGCAGGTAGTAGTCGAGGTAATCGACTTGCAGGTCGGCCAGCGACTGGCGGTACATGGCCAGCGAATTCTCGCGCGTGGGGTTCGAGAAGTTGGACATCTTCGTGGCGATGAAGAACCGGTCGCGCGGATGACGTTTGAGGGCGATGCCCGTCGACTTCTCGGAAAAGCCCTGTATGTAGACGGGCGACGTGTCGAAATAATTGACCCCGTGAGCGATAGCATAGTCGACCAGTTCGTTGACAGCCTCCTGGTCGATCGGATTGCCGTCGGCCGCGGGGCTTTCCAGCAGGGGCCAGCGCATGCAGCCGTAGCCCAGCAGCGACACCCGGTCGCCCGTCGCGGGGCACTCCCGGAAGGTCATCGCACCGGTCGGGACCTCCCCGACGGCAGCGGTCTTCTCCGACGCACCCTTTGTCCTGCAACCGTAAAGCCCGGCGGTCGCAGCAGCTGCGCCGACACCGAACGTTTTGAGGAATTTCCGGCGGTCTATCTTTTTCTTCTCCATGTTTTTCTTGCGTTTAGACGGTTCTGTGGCGCGAATGGCCTTCGACATAAATGGCGCTGAACGGACGCGCCGGGCAGAGATTCTCGCAGGCCCCACAGCCGATGCAGCGTTCTTCGTTCACGGCGGGGATGCGCGGCGACTTGGGGTCGTCGGGGTCCCGGTGCACCATGCTGATCGCCCCGGCGGGACAATGGCGCGCGCAGTTGTTGCAGGTGACGCCGTCGGTGTTGACCACGCAATTCTCCGCAATCCACACGGCATGGCCGATCTGGATCGACGATTTCTCGGCGAGGCCGGTCAGGCGGATGGCGTCCGTGGGGCACACCTCGGCGCACTTCGCACACTCCGGGCGGCAGTATCCGCGCTCGAACGACATTTCGGGCTGCATGAGGGTCATCAGCTTGCCCGACGGCCGCAGCACCTGGTTGGGGCACACCGAGACGCAGAGCTGGCATCCTGTGCAATGGGCATTGAAGTGACGCAGGCTCCGCGCTCCGGGCGGCACGACGGGCGTGGTGCGGTTCGGAACCTTCTTGTCGGCGATCACCGCCAGGCCGCCGTCGACCTTTTTCTCCTGCGCCCGGAGCGCGGAGTAGGCCGCGACGCCCGCCAGGCCGAGAAACCGGCGGCGCGAAGCGTCGGAAGGCGCCTTTGCGGCGTCGGCGGCCGGTTTCCGCGACACGGAAGCCGGGACCGGATTACGCCGCCGCAGCGTATAGGTGATAGCCCCCTGGCGGCAGTTTTCGAGGCAGTCCATGCAGGCCACGCAGCGGCTGTAATCGATCTTATGGGCCACAGGGTCGATGCACGAGGCCTTGCAGTTGCGGGCGCAGAGCTTGCAGCCGTTGCACTTCGAGACGTCGAAGCGCGGCTTGAACAGCGAGTAGCGGGCGAGGAATCCCAGCACCGTACCTACCGGACAGACCGTATTGCAGTACGTGCGCCCGTTGCGCCACGCGAGGATAAAGAGTACGACGAACGTTACGACGGCGACGAGGAACGTGGAGAGGCCCTTCATCCAGACATCGACCGAATAGAAGGCGTAGCTGTCCATGCGCTCGGCGATGTATGCCAGCAGGTTGTTGCCCCACGCATAAACCGGAGCCAGCAGGTTCGAGGCGATGCGGCCGTAGGCGCTGTAAGGCGCGAGCAGCGAACCGACGCCCGCCAGCATCGCGGCGACGAACACGACGAGCATTCCCCGGCGCAGCCAGGTGAGGGCGGGGGAGTACGCAAAGCGGTTCCGGTGTTTCCTGCGCTTGCCGGAAGCCCACGAAATGACGTCCTGCATCACGCCCAGCGGACAGATGACCGAACAGTACACGCGGCCGAAAAGAAGCGTCAGGATCACCAGGAACGCCACGACGCCGACATTCAGGGCCAGCAGGGCGGGCAGGAACTGGATTTTCGCCATCCAGCCCAGCCACGCGTGGAGCGTTCCGGTAAAATCGAGGAACAGCAGCGTCGTCAGCACGAAGAAAAAGGCCGCGGCCGCAATTCGGATTTTTCGTAACATAGATTTAAGTCTGAATCAAGTAAGTTTATATCGGAACTCATGCTATACCGGACCGTCGCCATCCGGCCGCCGGGTTATGCCTCATTAAGCCCGCAAGCCTAATTCATACGCCTCCTGCATCGCGGGCGAGGACTTGATCTCCCCGGCGTGCCAGGCCCCGACGCCATAGACGACGCCCTTCTCCGTCGGCCCTTCGAGGCAGTCGAGGAAGCCCCGGAAGCACTCCACCGTGCGCTGCATCATCCCGATGCTCTGCTCGGCGGCCGTCAGGATGAAGTAGAATTCCTTGTCGTTCATCTCGGTATAGCGGGCGCAGGCGCGGTCGATCAGGGTCTTCATCTGGCCGCACACCGTGTAGAAATAGACCGGCGAGGCCATCACGATCACGTCCGCGTCGACCATCTTCCCGACCACTTCGGCCGCATCGTCCTGCTGCGGGCAGGGGTGCTCGCCGTTGTAACAACGGTTGCAGCCCATGCAGTAGTTGATTTTTTTGTCTTTGAGAAATATCTTCTCAACCTCAAGGCCCGCCTCGCGGGCGCCCTCCAGAAAACGGTCGCACAGCAGGTCGGAATTTCCGCCGCGGCGCGGGCTGGAGGAGAGGATCAAAACTTTCTTTGCCATATTTTTAGTTTACTGTTTCTGCCACGGTCATCGGCCCTGATTCGTGCCGCTGAAGCGGCACGAATTGTCTGCCCGGGGCGGGTTTGGGGCGGGTCGGATTGGTAAACGACGCCATCGGCGGCGAATGCGACCAGCGGATTGATTCAATGCAAATTACTCAACCATTCAACCGTTTCGGGATCGCGGTGATCCAGAAAACTGCTCTCCGGGCGGTCCAGCGAGGCGATCACGGCCATGTCCTCGGCGTCGAGCGCGAAGCCGAACACGTCGAAATTCTCCGCAATGCGCTCCGCGTGCACCGACTTGGGAATGCAGACCACACCGCGCTGGATCAGCCAGCGCAGCACCACCTGCGCCACCGTCTTTTTGTACCTGGCGGCAATCGCCAGCAGGATTTCGTTCGAGAACAGCCCGTTCTTGCCCTCGGCGAAGGGTGCCCACGACTCGATCTGCACGCCTTTCGTGCGCATGAACTCCGCGGCGGCGGTCTGCTGGTGGAACGGATGGGTCTCGACCTGGTTGACCGCCGGCACGATCTCGTTGTGCAGGATCAGGTCCTGAAGGCGGTCGGGGTAGAAGTTCGACACGCCGATGGCGCGGATGCGGCCCTCGCGGTAAAGCTCCTCCATGGCGCGCCACGAACCGTAGACATCGCCGTAAGGCTGGTGGATCAGGTAGAGGTCGAGATACTCCAGTCCCAACTTCCGCATCGACTCCTCAAACGCCTTTCTGGCAGGCTCATAACCCGCGTCGCTGATCCACAGTTTCGTGGTGATGAACAGCTCCTCGCGGGGAATGCCGCTGCGGCGGACGGCGCGTCCCACGGCCTCCTCGTTGTCGTAGGCCGCGGCGGTGTCGATCGAGCGGTAACCGGTCTTCAGGGCGTCGCCGACCGCCTGCTCGCAGACCTCCGGGTCCGCAATCTGATAAACGCCGAAGCCGAGGAGCGGCATTTCGACGCCGTTGTTCAATTTTACGTATTCCATATTTTCACTCTTTTTCTATTTTTCCGGCAAAACTTCGTTCAGGCACGCGATGCCGTTCAGCGTGCGGGGATAACCGATATAGGGCAACAGCTGCGTCACGACGGCCAGCAAGGTGGCCTTGTCGTTGCCGACGTTCGCATTCCCGGCGATGTGGCCCTTCACCTGCGACTCGCAGCCCCCGAGCGAGACGAGCATCGAGAAGGTCAGCAGCTCGCGCATCTTCACGTCCAGTCCCCCGCGGGTCAGGAAATCGCCGAAGCAGTTGTCCGACAGATAACGCTGGATGTGCTTCTGGTTCGCGGGGGCCGCCTCGCGCATCCCGTCGATGCGCTCCGCGCCGAAAATCGACCGCTGCACCGCCAGTCCCTTTTCGAAACGGTCCGCGGGCGAGGTCGTCGACTGGCCCGCGAGCGGCAGCGTCACGCCGCGCGCCTCCAGCACCTCGTTGGTAATCCCCACGAAGTCGGCGACCTTCGCCATGCCCACGTAGGGCACGGCCTGATAAAGCGCCTCTTTCACCTCGACGGGAGTCACCCCGGCGTTCAGCGCACCTTCGAGCGTCGTCCGGTAGGCGGTCCGGCCCTGCGAGGCGATGTTCGAAGCCAGGATGCACAGCATGCGCGTCCGCGTGTCGAGCTGGCCGTAGGCGGTCACTTCGCCGAGCGCAAAGTTACCAAAAATTTCAAATAATTCGGGATCCGCATCCCCGACTTCAGGGATTCCGTCCGGAAACAGCTCCGAAAGGCTGCGCCGGGCATCCCCGCCCAAACGGGATTCAGGAACGGCGGAAGCCGTGGCGGCGGCGTACTGCGCATCGTCGACGGGGTCCAGCCACCGATTCACGTTGGTCGCGGGGTTGCACTCGACGGCCAGGTGCGAGAACCAGCTGTCGGGAGCCGCGCCGTGCCAGTGCACCGCGTCGGGCGCGATCTCCACGATGTCGCCCGGAAGCAGCACCCGGGCCGGACGGCCCTTCTCCTGATAATAACCCCGGCCCCCGACGGCGATCAGGAGCTGGCCGCCCGTATGGCTGTGCCAGTTGTTGCGGCATCCGGGCGAAAAAGTGACGTTCGACACGGGCACGTTCAGCCGCTTGTCGGCCGTCAGCGGGGCCAGCCAGGCCTGCCCGATAAAGTACTTCGAAAATTGTTCCGGCAGTTTGTCGCCCACGGGAAACGGGCTGACTTTTTTCGGTATTTCCATATTTTGTGCATTTAAGGATTGCAGGATTCCGCCCGAAAAGAGGGCTGCGGCGGCCAGGGCCGCGAAGAGGATTCGTTTCATCGGTTCAAAGGAATGGTTTCACGATGCAAAAATAGGGTGTTTCGCGCAACGATTCCGTACCCCGATTACGGTTCGGCATACCATTATTACGGAGCGGCGCCATTTTCAGGCGGGCGAAGACGGTCTGCATGCAAAACCGGTTCTGCGCACCCAGGCACAGAACCGGATCAAAAACGGATCGGCAGGCGACGGCCCCTAAAACCGGCGTCTTACGCCGGCAAAGGTTTTAGCTCCGCCGCCCCTGATTGGCAACCGCCTCCATCAGTTTGGCGATTTCGGCGGGGTCGCCCAGAAAATAGTCCTTCACACAGCCCAGCCCCTCGTCGAATTCGAAGACGTAGGGCACGGCCGTCGGGAGGTTGAACTCCGAGATGGCCTCGTCCGAAATCCCTTTCAGGTTCTTGATGATGCCCCGCAGGCTGTTGCCGTGGGCCACCACCAGCAGTTCGTCGTGACGGGCCAGCGCCGGGAGGATTTCGCACTCCCAGTAGGGCATCGTGCGGGCCACGGTGTCTTTCAACGACTCGGTGCGGGGCAGCGAGGCGTCGGGAATCCCGGCGTAGCGGGGATCGAGGCGCGGATTGCGTGGGTCGTCCTCGGCCAGGGGCGCGGGGGCCACATCGTAGCTGCGGCGCCAGACGTGCACCTGCTCGTCGCCGTATTTCTCGGCCGTCTCGCGCTTGTTCAGCCCCTGGAGCATGCCGTAGTGCTTCTCGTTGAGCCGCCATGTCTTCGTCACCGGAATCCAGTCCCGGTCCATCCTGTCGAGCACGGCGTCGAGGGTCTTCACGGCCCGTTTCAGATAGGAGGTATAGGCGCGGCCGAAATGAAACCCCTCCCTGCGGAGCGTTTCGCCGGCTTTGACGGCCTCGGCGACGCCCTTCTCGCTCAAGTCCACGTCGGTCCACCCCGTGAACCGGTTTTCCCTGTTCCAAACGCTCTCGCCGTGGCGGAGCAATACGATCTTTTTCATAACTGTCCGACTGCGTTTTCGGGTTCGGCACGCACTTCGTTCTCCAAATGGCGATGCTCGTCGAAATCCCTGATATTCTGCATAGTAGTGTGCGCTATATTATCCACTGCTTCACGTGTGAAGAAGCCCTGGTGCGAGGTGACGATCACGTTGTTGAACGACAGCAGGCGCGCCAGCACGTCGTCGTCCATGATACGGTCCGAGGTGTCCTCGTAGAAGTACCCGGCCTCCTCCTCGTAAACGTCCAGTCCGGCAGCTCCGATCTTCTTCTCCTTCAGTCCGTCGATCAGCGCCTCGGTGTGGATCAGCTGGCCGCGGCCCGTGTTGATGAGGATCACGCCCGGTTTCATGTGCGAAATGGCCACGTCGCCGATCATGTAGCGCGTCTGGTCGGTCAGCGGGCAGTGGAGCGAAATGATGTCCGCACGACTGTACAGTTCGTCGAGCGGCACATAGGCGATGCCCGCTTCCGCGGCGTACTGCGGGTCGGGGAAAAGATCGTTGGCCACGACCTCCATGCCGAATCCCTTGAGAATGCGGATCAGCTCGCGGGCGATCTTGCCCGTGCCGACGATGCCCGCGGTCTTGCCGTACATGTCGAAGCCCATCAGCCCGTGAAGCGAGAAGTTGCCGTCGCGCGTGCGCCAGTAGGCGCGGTGTATCTTGCGGTTGAGCGCCAGCATCAGCGCCACGGCGTGTTCCGCCACGGCGTGCGGCGAATAGGCCGGAACCCGCACCACGGGAATCCCGTAACGGGCGGCGGCGTTCAGATCGACGTTGTTGAAGCCCGCGCAGCGCAGCGCGATCAGCTTCACACCCATCCCGGCCAGCTGGCGGATGGTCTCGGCGTCAGCCGTGTCGTTGACGAAGATGCAGACCGCATCGGAACCCTGCGCAAGGGCTACATTATTGGCGTTCAGGTGGCTGCGGTGGTAGCAGATGTCGAACCCGTAGGCGTCGCGGATGCGGTCGAACGACTCCCGGTCGTAGGGCTGCGTGCCGAATAGCGTTATTTTCATAGTTGCACTTTTTACTCCATATATATAAAAACGTTTTCGGGATGCGGATATTATGCGATGGTCACTTCATCGTCGAGGTAAACGTCCTGAATGGCGTGCAGCAGGGCGATGCCGTCCTTCATCGGACGCTGGAAGGCCTTGCGGCCGCTGATGAGTCCCATGCCCCCGGCGCGCTTGTTGATCACGGCCGTCGTGACGGCCTCCTTCAGATCGGACTCCCCGCGCGACTCGCCGCCCGAGTTGATCAGCCCCACGCGGCCCATGTAGCCGTTGGCCACCTGATAGCGGCAGAGGTCGATGGGGTGGTCCGAAGTCAGCTCCGTATAGACCTTGTCGCTGGTCTTGCCGAAGCCGACAGCCCGGAAGCCGCCGTTGTTCGACGGAAGTTTCTGCTTCACGATGTCGGCCTTGATCGTCACGCCCAGGTGGTCGGCCTGCCCCGTGAGGTCGGCCGAAGCATGGTAGTCGACGCCGTCCTTCTTAAAGCCCTCGTTGCGCAGGTAGCACCACAGGATCGTCGCCATGCCCAGTTCGTGCGCCAGGTCGAACGCCTGCGCGATCTCGACCAGTTGACGGCGGCTCTCCGGCGAACCGAAATAGATCGTGGCCCCGACGGCCTGGGCGCCCATGTTCCAGGCGTCGCGCACCGTGCCGAACAGCACCTGGTCGTAGGTGTTGGGGTAGGACAACAGCTCGTTGTGGTTGATCTTGACGATGAAGGGGATTTTGTGCGCGTATCTGCGCGCCACGGCGCCCAGCACGCCGAAGGTCGAGGCGACGGCGTTGCAGCCGCCTTCGAGGGCGAGTTTCAGAATGTTTTCCGGATCGAAATAGGCGGGATTCGGGGCGAACGAAGCGCCCGCGGCGTGCTCAATGCCCTGGTCCACGGGCAGAATCGAGACATAGCCCGTGCGGCCCAGCCGTCCGTTCGAGAGAATCCATTGCAGGCTGCCCAGCGTACGGACGTTGCGGTCGGATTCGGTCCAGATGCGGTCCACGGTGTCGGGTCCCGGCAGGTACAACGACTTCTTGTCGATGGTGCGGCATACGTGGGAGAGGTAGTAGCCGGCCTGCTCCCCTAAAATTTCAACTGTCTTGCTCATAATCGCTGTGTTTTGGTCATTTTACGAATCCTTTGCAATTCCGGGTCCAATCGGGTCCCGTTCTCGGTCTAAAAGTTACCAAAAATCCGGGACGTTATTCCCGGCGCGGCTTGATTGTGGCGACGAAGAGCGGATTTGTTGCCGACAGGCATCCGGAACGGGGCCGGACGAACCCGCCGCCGCAAACAGACCCGGCGGAAGCGGCAAAAAACCGGACACGGACATTTCCGGCGACAAAAAATAATATATGGCCATACGTTTTTCGGAAAAAATTCGTAATTTTGCCGTTGTTTTACTGTACAAACAGCTATCAATGACCAGATTCGGCATCATACCGACCAAATTTGACATTACGGATCGCCTGTCCCGCACCGGGGGGGGGACCCGGCCTGCCGTGCATCGGAAAGCCGAAAGCTAAATAACGACATATTCTATGAATATAAAGCCCATGCCGTAAACGCGGCATGGGCTTTTGTGTGTCTGCCCGGGCCATTGCGTATGCTCCGGCAGGCTTTTTCGTCCCTGTTATCTCACATACTACATCAACCAAATTCTTCACTATTTATGAAAAACATTGAAAAACCCCGACAGACGGGTCGCAGGCCCTATGAAGTTCCGGAGGCAGAAGTACTCGAAATCCGCACCGAGGCCGGATTCGCAGCAAGCGGAAGCGGACATGAAGATTTCGAGGAAGAAAACTATCAATGGTAGCAACCCGTAACACAGAAAGACCATGAAACAGACTACGATCAAGTTACTTTGCGCCGGCCTGATGATGACGGCCGCCGCATGCTCCAGCGACCCCGAAACCGAAAACGTCGCGCCGCAGGGCGAACGCGCGCAGATGAGCTTCACGGCGACCAGCGCCGAGACACGCACCGAACTCGTGGACAAAACCAAGGTACACTGGCAGGCGGGCGACGAAATCGCCGTTTTCCGCCAGGAAAGTAACAAGGTATACTTTGACAACAATTTCACAACGGCCGAAAGCGGCCCGGCAGTGACCTTCACCGGCGAAGCGACGGCGAATGCCGAGAAATACGTAGCGTTATACCCCTCGTCCGCACATGTCGGCACCTTAAACAATCAACAGATCATACTGAACATGCCAGACATCCAGAACGCTACGGCCGGAAGTTTCGACCCGGCGGCCAATATTTCTTTGGCCGAATCGACCGACGGCGAAACGCTCCGCTTCGAGAACCTCTTCGGACTGGTCAAGTTCAGCCGTCCTACAACGAGCAACCGGAATATCGTCCAAGCTACGCTGCACGGCAACAACGGAGAAATACTGATTGCGTCGGGCATCCAATTTCCCGGCAAGACGCTCGTTTATGATACTGAATATAACGAAGACAAAATCGTACTCCAAGGAGAGATCGCGACCGGTACGGACTACTATTTCGTCGTAAGGCCGGTGGTGCTGACCAAAGGGTTCTACATCACATTCCTCGACAAGGACGGGACGGAGTATTCGGTGACCGGCACGAACCCGGCATCGATCAAGGCCGGATACATCCTGAACCTCGGCGAACTGGACCCCGAAGCCGTCAAGACGGATTTCGATTACGACTACGCAACCAACACCTTCACCGTCTACACCGAAACCGGACTGCGCAACTGGGCCGAGGCCGTCCGGATGGAGTCCGCCGAGATCAACGGCAAAACCGTCGACATGACGGCAACCAACTGTATTCTGGAAGCAGACATCGCGCTGACCAAAGAGTGGGAGTCGGTAGGGTATGGAAGTTTCAACGAAGACGGCTTGGCCTATACGGGTACGTTCGACGGCAAGGGCCACACCATCAGCGGGCTGAAACTGACTGGAGCGACCTTCGCCGGCCTCGGAAACGCGCCCTACGCCGGATTCTTCGGCAGACTGAACGGTGCGACCGTCCGTAACGTGACTTTCGACCGCCCCTCGGTAACCGACGGTTCGGCAGGCGTCATCGCCGGCAATGCGAAGGGAAACACCGTGATCGAAAACTGCCATGCCAGAAATGCCACGGTAACAGGAAAGTCCGAAGCGAGATCAGCGGTTCATAACACAGGCGGTCTTATTGCACAAGCCGAGACGGATAACGAGACTGAAGTCTCGATATCGAACTGTACGATAACCGGAACGATAACTTCCCAGAAGGTGACGGCCACCATCGGCAACATCCCAAACTGCAGCGGTCCGGTCGGCGGCATTGTCGGCCGTGCAAAGGGCAAGATCACCATTTCCGGATGCCACTTCGACGGTAAGCTCACCTCCGAATACAGCGCCAAATCGAACTACTGCTATGTTGGCGGAATCATCGGAGCCATAGAATCCGGCTCCGGATCATCCGTCGAAGGCTGTACGGCAAACATGACGGCTAAAGCCAAATACTATACCGGCGGAATCCTCGGATATGCACGCGCGACAGTCACGGTCTCCGGCAGTGCGAGCAGCGGAACATTGACAACCGACGCCGACAAATATTGCGGCGGTCTGGTCGGTTATTACCGCAACGAAACCACCGGTTCGTACTCGACCTGCCGAAGCACGTCAGCGCAAGCAGGCGGACTGTTCGGATATTACATGGGCGCAGCCTACCACCATGTCACAGCATGCTTCACGGACAACACCCAAATCGACGCAATAAACGGGTTCTCCGACAACACGCTGACGGCAGAAGAAGCCAACGCAACCATGCGCGTGGACAACATCGCCGACAAGAAGGACGAGATGAACGGCGCGATAGCGGCTGCGGGCTGGCAGTTCGTGGAGAACGACGGCACGATCACGGTCGGCAGCGAGACCTTCGCCCTGGATCGGACCGCCTTCCCGCTCAAACCCGTAAAGACGAACTAACGACACCGGCGGACATTCCGCACCACCGGCATTTTCAGGGCGTCCCTCCGACAGAGGGACGCCCTTTTTCCGTGCCCGGGCGGCACAACTATTTTTTGGTGTTGCGATATTCGGTGGGCGATTCTCCCGTGTGTTTTTTAAAAAAGCGCCCGAGATAGGACTGGTCGGGGAACCGGAGGCGGTAGGCGATCTCCTGCACCGAGAGGTCGGTCGACTGGAGCATCATCTTGATCTCCAGCATCACCGAACGGTCGATGAACTCCTTGGCCGAACTGTGCGCCACGCTGCGCACGATGGTCGACAGGTAACGGGTCGAAATGCAGAGTTTGTCGGCGTAAAACGACACTTCGCGCTCCTGGGCGCAATGCTCGTGCACGAGGGCGACGAAACGATGGAACAGTTCTGACTGCCGCGTGGTCGTCTCCGGCACGCGGTGCTGCCGGGCGGCGAAGCGCTGCATCTTGTCGTAACTCTCCAGCAGCACGTTCTGCAGGCGGTTCTTGATGATCGTATTGCGGAACACGTTGCTGCGGTCACGGTAGGTGTAGGCCGCCATCTGAAACCAGATCGAAGCCCCCTCGACGATCCGCTGGGGCGGATGGGAGATCGGCCGCTCGCGCAGAGCGTGGAAAAACGAAGGGTCCATCCGGAAGGCCGCCTCGGAAAAGAGGTCCCGCGAAAAAGCGCAGTAGGCCGCCCTGAAATCCTCCGTGCGGTCGGTGAGCATGAAGATAGATCCGGGCAGCAGCAACACCATCGTATTGCGACGCACCTGCCCCTGGTACTGGTTGACGGTGGCGTCGGCGCTGCCGCTGCGACAGAAGAGAATCGCACCTCCTTCCACACGGCAGGCGTAATTGCCGAAAAAGGCGAAATCGGATTCGCCCACAACAAATTGCTCCTCGGGAGTGGTGATTAGCGGATTGACCTGTGGCATACAATTCTTTTTTCGAACAAAAATAATGAAATTTTCGATAAATGTTCCATTTTTATTCCGAAAAGTACCAATTCTGTTCGCAATAAAGGGTACATTGATACCGTTTTTAAAATACTTTTGCACCTGAAAAAGTTTTTTAGTCCAATTAGTTAAAGGAATTGTTATGAAGCAAACATTTGTGAAAGCTGCCGTTTTGGCATGCTGCATGGCGGCCGTCGGATGCAAACAGGCTCCGATGACAATGGGCCCCGGCGAATACGCCGTAATGACCATCGCCACCACCGACCGGGAAATCCCGAGCAACTACTCGGCGACGATCCGCGGCCGTCAGGACATCGCAATCTATCCGCAGGTTTCGGGAACGATCTCACAGCTCTGCGTCAACGAAGGTCAGAAAGTAACCAAGGGACAGACCCTTTTCATCATCGACCAGGTTCCCTACAAAGCCTCCCTGCAAACCGCCGAGGCCAACGTCGAGGCCGCCAAGGCCGGCGTAGCCACCGCACAGCTCACCTACGACGGCAAGAAGGAGCTTTTCGCCCGCAACGTCGTTTCGCAGTTCGATCTCTCGACGGCCAACAACAACCTGCTCACGGCCAAGGCGCAGCTCGCGCAGGCCGAGGCGCAGCGCGTGAACGCCGCCAACAACCTCTCCTATACGGTCGTGAAGGCTCCGACCGACGGCGTGGTGGGAACGCTGCCGTACCGCGTCGGCGCGCTGGTGAGCGCTTCGATCCCGCAGCCGCTGACCACCGTGTCGGACAACTCGGAGATGTACGTCTACTTCTCGATGACCGAGAACCAGCTCCTGGCCCTGACGCGCCAGTACGGCTCGATCGCCGAGACGCTCAAGAGCATGCCGGGCGTGCAGTTGCAGCTCAGCGACGGTTCGACCTACGACCAGACGGGCCGCGTGGAATCGATCAGCGGCGTCATCGACACCTCGACGGGCAGCGTGTCGCTGCGCGCGGCATTCCCCAACCCGAACGGACTGCTGCACAGCGGCGGCGCGGGCAACGTCATCCTGCCGAGCATCTACAAGGATTGCATCGCCGTTCCGCAGGCCGCGACGTTCGAACTCCAGGACAAAGTATACGTATATAAAGTAGTGGACGGCAAGGCCACTTCGGCGATGATCGACGTCGAGAAAATCTCGAACGGCCGCGAGTACATCGCCCGCACGGGACTCGTACCGGGCGACGTGATCGTAGCCGAAGGCGTGGGTCTGCTGCGCGAAGGCACGCCCATCGTTCCGAAGGGCCAGGCCGCAGCAGCCGCTGCCGCAGCTCCCGCAACCGACGAGGCCGCCGCTCAAACCCAAACCGAGAAGGAGGAATAACCTATGACACTCAAGCATTTCATAGAACGACCCGTATTGGCGTCGGTCATATCGATCGTAATCGTAATCGCCGGTCTGATCGGTCTGGCGACGCTGCCCATCGAGCAGTATCCCGACATCGCGCCCCCGACGGTCATGGTGCGCGCCTCCTACCCGGGAGCCAGCGCCGAGACGATTCAGAAGTCGGTCATCGTACCGCTCGAACAGGCCATCAACGGTGTGGAGGACATGACCTACATGACCTCCAGCGCAGCCGTCGGCAGCGCAGCCGTGACGATCTATTTCCGCCAGGGAACCAACGCCGACATGGCGGCCGTCAACGTACAGAACAAAGTGTCGCGCGCCACCGGCCAGCTGCCCTCCGAGGTCACGCAGATCGGTGTGACGACCATGAAACGCCAGACCTCGATGGTCAAGATCTTCTCGCTTTACAGCCCCGACGACTCCTACGACGAGTTCTTCCTGGCGAACTACTCGAAGATCAACATCGAACCGCGCATCCAGCGTATCCACGGTGTCGGCGAGGTGTTCACCCTCGGTGCCGACTACTCGATGCGCATCTGGATGAAGCCCGACATAATGGCCCAGTACAAACTCATCCCGTCGGACGTGACGGCGGCGCTGGCCGAGCAGAACATCGAGTCGGCGACCGGTACGCTGGGCGAGAACTCCCAGAACACGTTCCAGTACACGATGAAATACCGCGGACGCCACCAGACGCCCGAGGAGTTCGGTGAGATCGTGATCCGGGCCAACTCCGACGGCACGCTCCTGCGCCTGAAGGACATCGCCGACATCGAACTGGGCAGCGAATCCTACGCTTACAAGGGCTACACCAACGGCCACCCGGGCGTCAGCACCATGATCTTCCAGACCGCCGGCTCGAACGCCACGCAGGTCGTGAACGACGTCAACGCCCTGCTCGACGAAGTGCAGGCCGAACTGCCGAAAGGCATTGCCGTCGCACACCTCCAGAGCGTGAACGACTTCCTCTACGCCTCGATGAAAGAGGTGGTCAAGACCCTGTTCGAGGCTATCCTTCTCGTGATCCTGGTGGTGTACGTCTTCCTGCAGGACATCCGTTCGACGCTCATCCCCACGGTGTCGATCCTCGTGGCGCTGATCGGAACCTTCGGTTTCCTCGCATTCGCCGGATTCTCGATCAACCTGCTGACCCTCTTCGCGCTGGTTCTTGCGATCGGTACGGTCGTCGACGACGCCATCATCGTCGTCGAAGCCGTGCAGGCGCGCTTCGACGCGGGCTACAAATCCTCGTACATGGCGACCATCGACGCCATGTCGGGTATCACGTCGGCTATCGTAACGTCAACGCTGGTCTTCATGGCCGTGTTCATCCCCGTAGCCATGATGGGCGGAACGTCGGGCGTCTTCTACACGCAGTTCGGTATCACGATGGCCGTGGCCGTGGGTCTTTCGGCCGTCAACGCCCTGACGCTGTCGCCGGCGCTCTGCGCCATGATCCTGAAGCCGTACCTCGACGAGAACGGCGAAATGCGCGACAACTTCGCGGCACGTTTCCGCAAGGCCTTCAACACGGCGTTCGGAGCCATGGTCAACAAGTACAAGCACGGCGTGATGCTCTTCATCAAGCACAAGTGGCTGATGTGGTCGACGCTCGGCCTGACCATTGCGGCGCTGGTCCTGCTGATGAACACCACCAAGACGGGTCTGGTTCCCGACGAGGACCAGGGTACGATCATGGTCAACGTCACCACGGCCCCGGGTTCCTCGCTCGCCGAGACCCACAAGGTCATGGAGCAGGTTTCGCAGCGCATCAACGGCATTCCGCAGATCCGCGACTACATGCAGGTGGCCGGTTACGGCATGATCGCCGGACAGGGTTCGTCGTACGGTATGGCCATCATCAAGCTCAAGGACTGGGACGAGCGTCCGAACAAGGAGGATGACGTGAACGCCGTCATCGGCCAGATCTACGGCCGCACCGCCGACATCAAGGACGCACAGATCTTCGCCGTGGCTCCGCCGATGATCTCGGGTTACGGAACCTCGACGGGTTTCTCCATGAACCTGCAGGACAAGACCGGCGGCGACCTGACCGAATTCTACAATATTTATCTGCAATTCATCGGCGCGCTGAACCAGCGTCCGGAGATCGCCCGCGCATACTCGACCTTCAACATCAACTTCCCGCAGTACATGGTGGACATCGACGCGGCGAAGGCCAAGCGTGCCGGCGTGTCGCCGAACGCGATCCTCTCGACCCTGGCGGGCTACTACGGCGGCCAGTACGTTTCGAACATCAACCGATTCTCGAAAATGTACTACGTGACGCTGCAGGCCGACCCGAAATACCGTCTCGACACCGAGTCGCTCAACAACGTCTACGTGCGTTCGAACAGCGGCGAGATGGCTCCCCTGGGCCAGTTCGTGAACCTGACGAGGGTTTACAGTTCCGAGGTGCTGAACCGCTTCAACATGTACAGCTCGATCGCCGTGAACGGTACGGCCGCCGACGGCTATTCGTCGGGCGACGCCATCCGGGCCATCGAGGAGGTCGCCGCACAGGTCCTGCCGAAGGGCTACGGTTACGAATTCGACGGCATCACGCGCGAGGAGGCCCAGACGGGCAGCAACACGGTCGTCATCTTCGGCATCTGCATCCTGCTGATCTACCTCATCCTGAGCGCTCTGTACGAAAGTTTCCTCGTTCCGTTCGCCGTCATTCTGTCGGTTCCGTGCGGTCTGATGGGTTCGTTCCTGCTGGCCAAGATGATGGGACTGGAGAACAACATCTACCTCCAGACGGGTATCATCATGCTGATCGGTCTGTTGTCGAAGACGGCCATCCTGATCACGGAGTACGCCGCCGACCGCCGCGCCGCGGGCATGAGCCTCTCGCAGGCCGCCGTGTCGGCCGCCAAAGCCCGTCTGCGTCCTATTCTGATGACCGTCCTCACCTGCGTGTTCGGTATGATCCCGCTGGTGCTCTCGCACGGCGTAGGCGCAAACGGCAACTCGACCCTCGGTGCGGGTGTCATCGGCGGTATGATCGTAGGTACGCTGGCGCTGCTGTTCCTCGTGCCGACGCTGTTCATCGTCTTCCAGACGTTGCAGGAGAAGGTCAAGCCCCTGGAATTCGATCCCGATCCGCAGTGGGCCGTACGCGCCGAACTGGAAGAGTGTAAAAACGAGAAAGAGGAGGAGTAACACATGAAAAAGATCCTGATTATATGCGCCGCGGCGGCGCTGACCGGCTGCGGCATCTACAAACCCTATACCCGTCCCGAGGTGACGACCGCAGGACTGTACGGATCGGCGGAGACCGCCGACACGACGACCCTGGGCGACATCCGCTGGCAGGAAATGTTCACCGATCCCCAGCTGCAGGCGCTTATCGCGCTTGCGCTGGAGAACAACACCGACCTGCAGTCGGCAGGCTGGCGCGTCAAGGAGGCCGAGGCTACGCTCCAGTCGGCACGCCTGGCTTACCTGCCGTCGTTCAACTTCGCACCGCAGGGCAGCTTGAGCAGCTTCGACGGAGCTACGCCGTCGAAAATCTACTCGATTCCCGTGACAGCCAGCTGGCAGATCGACATCTTCAACGGCCTGACCAACGCCAAACGCAAGTCCAAGGCACTCTATCTCCAGAGCAGGGAGTATGAGCAGGCCGTGAAGACACAGCTGATCTCGGGCGTGGCCAATCTCTATTACACGCTGCTGATGCTCGACAGCCAGTACGAGGTGACGGAAGAGACGGCCGCCAAGTGGCGCCAGAGCGTCGAGGCGATGCGCGCCCTGAAAGAGGCGGGCTACGCCAACGAGGCCGGAGTGGCCCAGTACGAGGCCAACACGCTGGCCATCGAGGCATCGCTGCACGACCTGGGCTACCAGCGTACGCAGGCCGAGAACTCGCTCTGCTCGCTGCTGGGAGAGGTCCCGCACACCATCGCGCGCGGACGTCTCGAAAACCAGCAGCTGCCCGACGACCTGACGGTCGGCGTGCCCCTGCTGATGCTTTCGAACCGTCCCGACGTACGTTCGGCCGAGTATTCGCTCATGCAGTCGTACTACGCCACGGCAAGCGCCCGTTCGTCGCTCTATCCCTCGATCACGCTGAGCGGCACGCTGGGCTGGACCAATAACAGCGGCGGTGCGCAGGGTATCGTCAATCCGGGCAAACTGATCTGGAACGCCGCGGGATCGCTGCTGCAACCGATCTTCAACGCCAACGCCAACCGCGCCCGCGTGAAGATCGCCAAGGCACAACAGGAGGAGTCGAAGCTGGCCTTCCAGCAGACGCTGCTCAACGCAGGCGCCGAGGTCAACAACGCCCTCACGCAGTGCCAGTCGGCCCGTGCCAAGGCGGACCTCCGCGTGCGGCAGATCGAAGCGCTGGAGCGCGCCGTGGAGTCGACCGAACTGCTGATGCAGCACGGTTCGACCACCTACCTCGAAGTGCTGACCGCACAGCAGTCGCTGCTTTCGGCGCAGCTGTCGCAGATCGCAGACCGTTTCGACGAAATCCAGGGAACCGTGAACCTCTATCAGGCTCTCGGAGGCGGACGTGACATTACGGAGGAAAAATAATGAAACGGGGAGTGACCAAAGAAGAGATCATCCACGCTACGCAGGAGCTTATCGCCCGGAACGGCATCCGTGCCGTCCGGGTCGATGAGATCGCGCAGACGCTGGGAATCTCGAAACGCACCCTGTACGAAATGTTCACCGACAAGAACGACCTCGTAGGCGCATGCCTCGACGCCATGAGCCATCAGCAGCAGGAACGCATCGTCGCCTGCCGCAAACGGCGCGGCGGCAATCCGCTGCAAAAAGTGCTCCGGCTGGCGAACGAGTACATCGACAACCTCTATACGGTAGAACACAGTTTTCTGTCGGACATCCGCCGCAAGATCATCTTCGCGGAGCACTACGACGAGCACCGGGAATTCTGGCGCAGGGAACTGACCGACTACCTCGAAACCTGCCGTGAGGAACAGCTCCTGCTGCCCGAAATCGACGCCCCGGCGTTTGCCGAGCAGCTGATGAGCACGATCCTCGACCTGCGCCTGAACGGCACGGTCCGCGAAGAACTCCGGCTCTTCTGCCGGACGATACTCCGCGGCGCGGCGACCCGGAAGGGCATCGAACTGATCGACCGCAAACCGTGAGGTTTACAACCCGCATGTAAAAGCCCTGCAGATTTACTGCGGGGCTTTTTTACGCCCGGAAACGGCATTGCCACCGGACACCGCAAGGCGTCTCCGCCCGGTATCTTCCGGATACGGAAAAGGCTGCGAATCATTCGCAGCCTTTTTCCATGACAGGTCGTCTTCTCAATAGATCTTGTCGGCATCGGCGCTTTCCCGATACCACTCCGTGTGCTCCGTTCCGTTGGACGAGGCCCATGTCATGAAGTATTCGTAGACACCGCGGATGTCGTTCGTCTCGGCAGGGTAGCGGAACTCTCCCGGAATCACCAGTGCCCACATCATGTAGTTGTTCTTGAGCTGGTCGCCCTCCGTCACGAAGAACCTGTAAGGGTCCGAAGGCAGGAACGAACCCTTGCCGATGATCCCCGAAGCGGTCGGCGCATAGCCCGGCATGTGAATCTCGCTGGTGCGCTGCTTCGGCGTGATGAAGAAGTTCATCTCCGAATCCAGCACCGAAGCGATGTCCACCGGCTGCGAGAAAGTCACCGTCGTGATGTGTTTCCGGGTTGCGGCGGCCGGGTGTCCCTTCCAGGTGTTCGAGGCACTCAACAGCTCCTCCGTCTTGTTGAAGAACAGAATCACGGCATACGGGCTGTCGGCGTCGAGTCCCTGCGAAGCGAACATGCCGCTGCCGAAACCCTTGTGCGACGACTCGACGTTGGCCACGTCCGACGTCTGCACCTTGTCCATCTGCACGGCTCCGGCGATGTCGTAGGTGGTTCCCGCAGCACGCAGCTCCCAGTTGATCGTAAGGGCCGAGACCTTGCTGCCGTCTTTCGATGTCATGCGGTCGATACGGCTCACGATGACCACGTCGTTCATGTCGTAATCGCCCAAATACGGCCAGTTGTCCTCGAAGCAATAGGTATAGGTACGTCCGGGAACGTTCTCATACTCGTCGGGTTCCGGCTCCGGATCGGGATTTACAGGGTCCTTTCCTCCGTTGCAGCCATTTTCGGTGATGACCGTCGTCTGCGACGCCGACATCACGGCGCCGTCGAGAAGATAATTCTTCCGGATCGTGTAATCCTCATCCCGATCATTGTCGTAAACGACTTCGATCGCTCCCGAGAAATAGGTTTCATGCCCTTTGCGGGTATACGCCTTCTCCGAAATCAGGACCACGGCCCTGGGGTCGGCGTCGCCGGTGAACGTAAAATTGTTCTTGCCGCCCTTCTCGTCGATGTTGTATTCCTCCATCGTGAAGATCGCACCGCTGGCCATCGACACGTTCGTATTGTTGAATTCGACCCTTCCGGCGTCGAGTCCGGCATTCGCGCTGAAATTGAACTCCGCCCCCTGGGCTTCCAGTTCGTTCACCGAGGTATGGCAGTTCACCCAGATCGTACCGCGGGCGGTCATCTCTTCGATCGAAGCCCGGCCGCGCTGGTAAATGGTCGTATTGCGCTCGAACTCGCACTCGTCATTCACGACGAGCAGGGCGTTCTCGCAGTTGTGGAACTCGCCGTCGGAATTGATCTTCAGATCGTCGACCGTAACGGCTCCGTCGTTGTAGATCCGCGCGGAGTTCGAAACCTTCATCTCGTCGGTCACGGTCAGCACGGCTGTCGCCGTGTTGTAGATGATCAGCCCGTTATTCATGTCGAGTTTGCCATCGACCGTCAATACACCGTTGTTCACGATACACTTGCCGCTGACATTGGGTTTTTCAACGGACAGCTTACCATCGCTAAAGACATAGACCGCGGCCTTGTCGGCGGCGGAAGGCTGGATATTCATGGTTCCGATCTTCACCTCGCCGCCCGGCAGCACAGCCAGTTTCGCCCGTCCGATATTGAGCGACGAAAGCGTCAGTTTGCCGGCCACATAAAGAACCGGGGTCTGATAGGGGCTGAACCCGCCGTTGAGATCGATCTCGCCCGCAACTTCCGCTCCGGCGGGGATCAGGTATTCGGGAGCAGCATAAAATGCCCAACTTGCTCCCAGCTGGTAGTTCTTGCCGCTCTCGATCGCGGTAATCACGGCTTTGGGATCGAACGACGCCACATCGGGTGCGTCCATCGTCGGATAAGCGGGCATCGAACTTTCGACCCGGGTATTGGCCGCCAGACGGATCTTCGGCGCAGCGGCAGCCTTCATCGAAGCGCCCGTCACGGCGACCGTGCCGTGCACTCCGGCCATCTTCACCGACTTCGTGCCGTCGGGCAGGGTGGTCTGGACATAGAGGTTTTCAGTCCCGGCGGGCAGCGTAAACGCCGACCGGAAAGGCGCCGCGGATTTCGCCACGCCCCGGGCCACCAGATTCTCCTCCGAAAGGATCGGCGAGGAGTAAATGCGGATCACGGCATACGAAGGCGTCGTTCCTTCCACGACGGGAGCCGAGACCGAAACGTTCACGTCCCGGGTCGTTTTCCAGTTGAAACCGGCGGGAATAGCCCCCGGTGCATCCGGAGTGTCGGGGCTTCCGCCAGGATCTTTCTGACAGGAGGAAGCGACAATAGCCACCGCCATCAAAGCCGTGTAAAGTCTTTTCATATCGTTAAATTTTCAAAATGTGATACATAGTCTTCGCAACAAATATAGGTATTATTTTCTTAACTGCAAAATTTCGCCCATTTATATAACAAAAAAGTTCAATTTTACTGAAAAACAAAATTCCGGCCGGAAAAGAGGATTTCCGAAAAATTTTCCTATATTTGCACCGAAAGAGCAACAGAAGCGAATGACCAGCCCTGCAACATACGACTGCCGGCGCCGCGGAGAACACCGCGGCACGATGATGATGTCCATGTGCATGCGCAACCGTTTTCGCCGGGTGTAGCTTCTTCATGCACTGAAAATGACACAATCCGGCTTCGTAGAGGTCGGATTTTTTTATCGGATTTTCAACGACAGTATAAACAGCATACCATGGATTCAAAAAAGTACCGTTTCGAAACCCTTCAGATTCACGCGGGCCTGCAACCCGACGAACCCACCGGCGCCCGGGGCGTGGCGATCTATCCCACGGCGGCCTACCGGTTCAAAAACTGCGACCACGCCGCCCGGCTCTTCGAGTTGAGCGAGGGCGGCAACATCTATACGCGCCTGCAAAACCCCACCACGACGGCCTACGAACAGCGCATCGCCGCCCTGTACGGGGCCGTGGGGGCGCTCGCCGTCTCCTCGGGCATGTCGGCCATCCTGATCGCCGTGCTTTCGCTGGCGGCCGAGGGCGACAACATCGTCGCCTCGCCCTTCCTCTACGGCGGCACGTACAACCAGTTCCGCACGTCGCTGCGAAGGCTCGGCATCGACTGCCGCATCGCTCCGAGCGAGCGTCCCGAGGATTTCGAGGCGCTGATCGACAGCCGCACCAAGGCGCTCTACGCCGAGAGCATGGGCAATCCCACCTGCGCGGTCCCCGACCTGGAGGCGCTGGGCAGCCTGGCCCGGCGGCGCGACGTTCCGCTGATTGTCGACAACACGTTCGGCGCGGCGGGCTACCTCTGCAACCCGTTCGAGTGGGGCGCCAGCATCGTCGTGGACTCCGCGACGAAGTGGATCAACGGCCACGGTACGGCCATGGGCGGCGTGATCGTCGACGGCGGCAGCTACAACTGGGCGAACGGCAAATTCCCGCAGATCGACGGGCCTTCGGAAGGGTATCACGGGCTGAATTTCCACGAGGCGTTCGGCCCCGCGGCCTTCATCGTCAAATGCCGCGTCGACGGGCTGCGCGACCTGGGGTGCTGCCCCTCGCCGTTCGACTCCTACCTGATGATGATCGGGCTGGAAACCCTCTCGCTGCGCGTGAAGCACCAGGTGGAATCGACCTGGAAACTGGCCGAGTACTGCCGCAGCCACCCGAAGGTCGAGCGGGTCAGCTTCGTGGGATTCGACACGCACCCGAGCCATGAAAACGCCCGCAAATACTACCGCTACGGCTCGTCGGCGGTCTTCACCGTCGAACTCAAGGGCACGCTCGAAAGCACCGTGCGCTTCGTCGAATCGCTCCGCCTGGCGGCCAACATGACCATGATCGGCGACTCGATCACCGTGGTCACCCACCCGGCGTCGACGACCCACAAACAGTTGAGCGACGCCGACCTGGCGGCGGCAGGCGTCACGCCCACGCTGCTGCGCATCTCGCTGGGACTGGAGAACGCCGACGACCTTATCGAGGATTTCGAACAGGCTTTTTCACAAATAGGCTGATGGAACCCCGAATCTACACAGCCCCCGGACCGTTCGAACTCGAAACGGGCCACACGCTGCCCGAACTGCGGATCGCCTACCACACCTACGGCACGCTGAACGCCGCCAAGGACAACGTGGCATGGGTGTGCCACGCACTGACGGCCAATTCGGACGTCGCCGACTGGTGGCCCCACACGGTCGAGGCGGGGCGGTTCCTCGACCCTGCGCGCCATTTCGTCGTCTGCGCCAACATCATCGGGTCGCACTACGGCACAACGGGCCCCCTGCACGTGAATCCCGCCACGGGACGGCCCTGGTACAAGGATTTTCCACCCTTCACGATCCGCGACATCGTGCGGGCGCACCGGCTGCTGGCCGACGCGCTCGGCATCGGGCGCATCGGAACGCTGGTGGGCAGTTCGGTGGGCGGATTCCAGGCCGTGGAGTGGGCCGTCGCGGAACCGGAGCGGATCGAACGGCTCGTGCTGATCGCCACCGCAGCCAAGGCTTCGCCCTGGGCCATCGCCATCGACGAGACGCAGCGCATGGCCATCGAGGCCGACACGACCTTCGGCCAGCCGCGCGACGACGCCGGGATGAAAGGGCTGGCCGCGGCCCGGGCCATCGGCCTGCTGAGCTACCGCGGTCCCGAGGGCTACAACCTCACCCAGCAGGACCGCGAGGAGTGTCCCGCGGTGCACCGGGCGTGCACCTACCAGCAGTATCAGGGCGAAAAACTTTGCCGCCGCTACAATGCCTACTCCTATTACGCGATCCTCGACGCCTTCGACACGCACGACGCGGGACGCGGGCGGGGCGGGCTGGAGCAGGCGCTCCGCAGCATCACGGCCCGGACGCTGGTGGTCGGCATCACCACCGACATCATCTTCACCCCGGGGGAGATGCGCGCCCTGCACGCGATGATCCCCGGCAGCACATACCACGAAATCGACTCGCCGTTCGGCCACGACGGATTCCTCGTCGAATACGAACAGCTGAACGACATACTGCTACCTTTTATGAACAATTAAAAACCGGATACCCCATGACCAAAATCAAAATCGGACTGTTCGGATTCGGCGTCGTCGGACAGGGCATCTACGAAGTGGTGCGCAAATCGAAGAACGCCCACGCCGAAATCGTGAAAATCTGCGTCCGCGACCCCAAAAAGCCGCGCAAGGTCGAAGTCGACCCTTCGCTGTTCACCACCTCGGTCGACGACATCCTCGACAACCAGAACATCAACCTCGTGGTGGAGGTCATCGACGACGCCGATGCCGCCTACAACATCGTCAAACGGGCCATGCTGCGCGGCATCCCGGTCGTGTCGGGCAGCAAGACGATGCTCGCCAAGCACCTTCCCGAGCTGATCGAGATTCAGAAAACCCGCAACGTGGCGCTGCTCTACGACGCTTCGTCGTGCGGCTCGATCCCCGTGATCCGCAACCTCGAAGAGTACTACGACAATGACCTGCTGCTGGAGGTCAAGGGCATCCTGAACGGCTCGTCGAACTACATCCTCTCGCGCGTCTTCGACCACGAGGACACCTATGCCAACGCCCTCGCCCAGGCGCAGGCGCTGGGCTTCGCCGAAAGCGACCCCTCGTTCGACATCGAAGGCTACGACTCGCTGTTCAAACTGGTGATCATCACCGTGCATGCGCTGGGAACCTACGTCGCCCCGGAGCGCATCTTCACCTACGGCATCTCGACGATCCACGATTCGGACATCCGGTATGCCCGTGAGAAAAACGTGAAAATCAAGCTGGTGGCGCAGGTGGTCAAGGTGAGCGACGAGCACTTCACGATGTTCGTCATGCCGGAGTTCGTGACGCCCGCCAAGTACATTTACAGCGTCGACGACGAATACAACGGCGTGGTGATCCGCGGCGAGTGCTACGACCGGCAGTTCATGTTCGGCAAGGGTGCGGGCAGCCTGCCCACGGCGTCGTCGATCCTGAGCGACATCATGGCGCGGCTGAACAACTACCGCTACGAATACAAGAAGATGAACTACATCGAGAAACCCGACTACACGACCGACATCACGCTGAAAATCTACGCCCGCTACAAGGAGACCGACGTGCAGGGCATTCTGAACTTCTCGAAGATCCACGAACAGTTCATCAGCGAGGAGAGCAACTACGTGATCGGCGAAATTCCGCTGCGCGAACTGCTCGAAAAAAGGGCGCAGCTTTCGGGCAGGGACGTCTTCCTGGCGAACATCCCGATCTTCTTCCTGAACCGCGATTAAACAGAAAAAGGTCCCTTGTCAGGGACCTTTTCCATTTCCTACCGCGCGGCGGCGTCTTTCACGCAGCGGACCGACAGGCCATATCCGAGGGGAACCTCATCGGTCACCGGATCGGTCGTGGTGCTGTAAGCCAGGCAACCGCTCCGTTCGGCCGTGGCCTCGCTGCTTATCAGATAGCCTTTGTCGGCGTCTCCGTACCGGGTCGTCGTGCCGTTCACGATCCAGTACCCGGCACACCTGAAAAATCCGGCCGCAGGCCCGACGGCAAGGAGCGCTTCGAGTTCGGCCAGCGCCGGAATATGCCAGCCCTCGGGGCAGATGCCCCGCAGCGGCGTTCCGGACCGGACAGACACGCCGCCCGTCGCCGTCGCATAATCGTACAGCAGTCCCTTTTCCGCCACCGCGGAAAGCCCCTCCTCGGGATACCATACGCCCTCGCCGATCTCCGTACCCGCAGGCCGGTAACGCAGGTTCTCGGCCATCCACACCTGCCCGCCGACCTTCGCCGTGCGGTAGGTATCGCCGCCGTATTCCAGTTCGGAAGACTCTCCGCCGTTGCCCTCGTCGAGCGAACCTCCGTCGTCCCAGTCGCTGACCTCGCCGCTCAGCTTCAGTTCGATGTCGATGTTGGTGACGAGCACCGACATGTCGTACCTTCGGCCGCTTTCGAGCGTCGCCGAAGAGAGGGTCTTGCTACGGCTTTTGCCGTCGCGCGTGGAGACCGTGACGGTCAGCGCCCCCTGCTGCGGCACGAGAATCGCACGGTAGGAGGCGTCGGGCGTCACTTCGAAGGTTTTGATTTCAGCGGCCGCCGCGCCGGCTTTCGCCGCAGCCGTCGGCACGGAGAGATCGACCGAGGCCGTCGGGACGAATCCGCCCACGGCGACACCCGAAACCGCGGCATCGGAATTATTGGTAATGACGATGGTCAGCTGCGACATCAGGTGATAGAACAGCATCCCGACGGGCGCACCTGTGGGTGTCACGTTCTTCGCCACGGCTCCCAGCAGGTCCGAGGAGGCGCAGCCCGCGGTCTGGTCCTGCGCCACGGAGAACTCGTCGGGAACGCCCGACGCCGAATAGGGGAAATAGGCCGTGAGCGTCGAGGTTTCGTTCAGGTCGTTGTACCACAGCAGGCCGGAAGCCGTGAACGCCGAGCCGTCGTAGGTCATCGGATGGTTCCGGACGTAATCCGAACCGTTCTTCGTGACGGTCAGGCCGATGCAGTCACCCGTATCGAAATGGAGTCCCGTGACGCGGGTTTTGATCGAAGGCGTGATCCGGATACCGGGAACCGCATCCCGTTTATCGGCACAGCCGGACGCAACGGCGAGGCCCGCCGCCAGGAGGGCAAAAAGGAGTTGTCTTTTCATCATTCAAGTTTATTTTCGTGACTTTTAAGCACAAAAATAAAACTTTTTATGTTATTCACAAGACCTTCGGTCAGTTTTTGTAGTACGATTCGTCGAGTCCGAGCGTGAAATTCCCGCGCCGGAACCAGGTGACGACGGCCAGCGCGAACACCAGCGCGGCATTGAAGAAGAAGGGGAAACGGTCACTGTGGGTGTGGAACAGATGGCGGAACATGTCCATGATGAAGGGGCAGATCATCACCGCAAGGTAGTTCATCGCCATGACGAACGACAGCGCGAGCGTCGCGGCACGGGGCGGGGCGATGGTCGCCGCCTTGTCGTAGATGACGGGCTGGATCACCCCGTAGCCGAAGCCCGTGAGCAACGCCCCGACGACGAGCATCGTCTTGTCGCGGAAGATGCCCACGCACAGCAGCCCCGCACAGATCAGCCCCAGCGACACGAGGTTGACATTCTGCTTCAGCGCACGGATGATCCGGTCGATAAACAGCCCGGGAAGCATGATCGCCAGGAAGAACAGCGAGATCAGCACGCCCGAGAACGAACTGCGGATCTTGTAGTCGTCGACCAGGAACGAAGCGTAGAAGGCGATGGCCAGCACGGCGTAAGTGGCGAAGAAGTAAAAGAGCATCAGCCCGACGAGTTTGCCCCGGTCGATCCGCTTGTGGCGCATCTGGATGCTCTGCTCCGGCTCGGGCGTGGAGCGGCTGCGCCGGAGGAAGAACGACAGCGCGAGCGAGATGCCCGGCAGGGTATAGACCAGGAAGGGCAGATGCCAGTTGACATCGGCCAGGTAGCCCGTCACGGCGGTCGCCACGACGAGCGTGAGGTTGTTGATCGCCGAACTGTAGCCCAGCTGCCGGACGCGGCGGTCGCCCGTGAAATAGTCGACGATCAGACCCGTCGAGAGGGGGATGACCATGCCGGCGCCGACGCCGAGGATGCAGCTGATGACGATGAGCCATGCCATGCTGCGGGCGAACAGGCAGGCCACGCCGCTCAAAAAGAAAATCGAAAGCCCGACGATCAGGATTTTGAGTTTGTCCCTCCCCTCGGAGAGTTTTCCGGAGAGCAGCACGAAGGGGATGATCAGCAGCGACGGCAGCGAGGTGAGCATCTGGATTTCGAGGTCCGTGACCTTGGGAAACACCTTGTTCAGATCGCCCAGAATAGGGGAGACTGCCAGTCCGGGCAGCGACGCAATGGCCGACACGGACCAGATCGCCAGCAGCACGACGAGCGTAATGGAGCCTTTTCCTGTCTTGATTTTCATGTCCGGAATTTTAGTACCGCTATTCCCGCAACTGTTATACCAAACGAAAACGGACCGGCATTGAGGCCGGCCCGCCGTTCGGTTTCTTCCGCAGTATCCTTTGCCAGCACGAAAGGGAACGGTATCATTCGATCAAGTCCGCTGTGCGACTCGATCAAGAATTGAAAGGACCGCGCCGTTGTCAGAATGCGCATTGTTTTATATTTATATTTAGAGGTGTTCGAAATAAAAAGCCCGCACTTTCGATGCGGGCTTTTAGCATATGAAAAATCTTAATTTTTCCGAACCGGTTTGAATGTCACCAAAACGCCCTTGTGATCCGAGGGCCATACGCCGAGCGGTTCGATGAACGTATCTCCGCCCGTCTCGCGGACCCGCTCGCTGCACACGACCGACGACGACGGCCCCACGACCTCGACCCGCTGCGGCTCGAAAGCTCCGCCCGGCAGGTAATAGATGAAGTCGATGCGGTCCCGTTCGTCGGCCTCGGGGGCCCACGTCAGTTCCCGGACCGCCTTGGCCGGATTGTCGGACGGATAGGTGAAGCCCGGATGCGTTGCCGGATCGGGATGAATCACCCGGTATACGTCGCGGAGTCCGGCTCCGTAGAGCATCACGGAGCAGTCCCAGGGAACGACGCAACCGTCATGATCCCACATTGCGCGCGTCGCATCGGTCCAGTCCAGGTGCGAAGGCTCGTTGAAATCCCCGGCCAGCAGAATCAGGTCGGCCCGTTCTCGGGAGACCTCTTCGAGGAACGCCGCAATGGCCTCGTCGCGCGTCGACGCACGGTTCATGCGCAGGACGGCCTGCGGATCGCTGTCCGGGGCCGGCAGTTTCCGCCACGTCACGCCGTCGTATCCCCGCGGCAGGTAGCAGGCATAATGCGTATAATCCAGATGGGCCGGATAGAGAGGACATCGTACCCGTTGACGTCGAGGCGCACTTTCATATCGACACCGCCCGGAACGGTTGAAAGTCCCGTCACGGCCTCTTCGATCGGATATTTCGACAGCACGCAGACATCGGTTCCCTGCACGCCGGTGCAGCGTCCCGAAGCTCCGTACCACGTCTGTCCGCGCTGCTTCAGCGCCTCGACCAGTCGTTCGGAGGTCACGCCGTCGTGGTTGTTGACTTCGCACAGGGCGACGACATGCGCATCAAGACGGGCGATCTCGTCGGCCAGAGCGTCGAAAGCCCCCGGCACTACCGTGGCGTCGCCCCAGATATTGAGTTGCAGAACACGCAGTTCTCCGGCGTTCCCGACGCTGCATCCGGCGCAGCAAAGCAACAGAAAGGCAAAAAGATTCCGTAGCATGGAGCGATTTTATTTCGTGATTCCGGGCCAGTCGTCGGTGCTGAAAGGCGATGCCAACAGGCCCGGGGCGTCCGTCAGATCGTCGTCCTGCGGGTGTCGGCCCATCATTTCACCCTCACGCAACGCACCGACATACCGTTGGCACGGGCGTAGGGGACGTTGTTTTCGAGTCCTCCGGTAGTGGTCTTCTTCTCGAACCAGAAGTGGAAGGCCGGGGATTTCGTGCCCGACAGCGTCCCTGCGGTCCAATAAAGTCCCTCCCAGGGCTGCGCCTCCTCGGCCACGCTGCGCACGGGCGGAACCGGGTTATAGACGTTCAGGATCGTGCTGTTGTCGTAGCGGCGGCGTCCTGCGCCGATAAACAGCGACGAGGTTCCCTGCTCCGGATCGGTCAGTCCCCAGCCGTATTTGTCGGCATCGGCCGCCGTGGGGGTCCCGACAAGCTCCAGATTCTTGAAAACGTCCGACGGAGCCACCTGCCAGCCGTAGGGGCAGGGGTCATAGGCGCTCTTCTCCGATGCGGACCACAAATCGCCGGAATGCGCGCTCCACAGCCAGTCGTTCTCCGAACCGGAGACGCCCGTGATGAAGGTCAGCGGGTGCTGCACGGCGTAAGCCACCGTACCCGTCTCGGCGCTCGAAGCGGCCGTCTGCAGGTAGACGCGGCTGCCGGCGCCGTTGTACATGCTGGCCGACGCCCCGTTGCTGGCGTTGTAGGAGGCCGGGCCGATGAAGGGGTCCTTACGGCCCCACTGGTAATAAAGTCCGTACGAGGCGAGGATGTCCTCCACCGTCGAATTGTCGTCGGCCAGCGCCCCGAGGTTGCGGGTCATCATCGTATAGCCGTTGAAATCGACCGCACCGCCCTCGGCGTCGGGATCGTAGTCCGCAGCCCATACGTGCCAGCTCCAGATCAGCGTGCCGCCGGCGTCGTAGGCCCCGATCACGGCGTTGCCCTCCTTGATCCTGTCCCCGTTGTCGCTGTCGGCGGCCACGTAGAACGACGCTTTGCCGCCCTTCATCTCCAGGTACTGGATCAGATTCGACTGGCTCTGCCAGATGACATCGACCGAAGAGGTCGCCAGCTCGGTCAGATCGCCCTTGTACATGGCGTCGATCAGGTAATTGGTCTCCTTCTTGTTGACCAGGTAGCTGTTGGCCGGCTTACCGCTCATATCCTCGGTGTCGACCACGCCCACGAAAAGCGTCGCCGAGGCCGTCGATCCGCCGTGCACCTTGCCCGTCAGGGTCACCGAACCCGACTTGACCGCGTCGTCGTCGAACGTCACGGGAGAGACGACCGTAATGGTGCGGTTCGCCTCGTCGATAATGGGATCGTTCCAGCCCGTGGGTTTGCCGGTTATCGAGAAACTCTCGATGTTGGCGGCCGAAAAGCCCACCGTCGCTTCGTCGCCCGCCTCGAGGAAAACGGCCGGAGAATCGAACGCGATCGTTCCCGATTCCTTGTCCTTGCTGCACGAAGCGAAAAAAACTACGGCCGCAACCGCGCAAACCAACCCTGCAAATCTTTTCATATAGTTCATTTTATTCTATTTCTGTTTCAAAATCAACGGCAAAGATAATAAAAAGTCGGACGGGTGCAAAACCGAATTGCGCACGGTTCGACAAAACTTCCCCTCCGGAAAGTGCCGTAACGGCACCAAAGATACCAAAAAGCGGAATAATTTACACATGCCCGTCCCAAATAATTGCATTTGGGAACAATTATTGCCGCCTATTCCCTAACGAATCAGAAACGCATATAGTATGTCGAAATTGAAAATCGAAACGGGAAGTTCTCCCGCCGAGGAGCGCTTCAGCATCACCGTGACCGAAAAAGGCCCCTTCCTGGTCTACGGACGCCCGCCGCTGGCCGAGCAGTTCATCATGCCCAACGAGCGGAACGAAAGCTGGTATTTCCAGGAAGGACGGCACTTCTCGACCGAGGCGGAACCTACGGCGCTCTGCCGCTGCGGAGCCTCGAAACGCAAGCCCTACTGCGACGGAAGCCACGAAACGGCTGCCTGGGACCCGACGCTCACCGCACCCGACGAGTCGCTGCTCGACAAGGCCGAGACCGTCGAGGGCGGGACCCTCACGATGACCGACAATCCGAAATACTGCGTCTTCGCACGCTTCTGCCACCCCGGGGGCGACGCGTGGACGCTCACCGAACAGTCGGAGGACCCCGAGGCACGGCGGCTGGCCATCCGCGAAGCGTCGATGTGCCCCAGCGGACGTCTGACGGCATGGGACCGGGAGACGGCCAAACCCTACGAATTCAGGTTCCGACCGAGCCTCGGGCTGATCGAGGACGTCACCATCGGCAGCAGCGGCGGCCTGTGGATCCGCGGAGGCATTCCCCTGCGGCGCGAGAACGGGCACACCTACGAAATCCGCAACCGCGTGGTCGCATGCCGCTGCGGCCAGTCGGCCAACAAGCCCTATTGCGACGGCACGCACGCGGCGATCAAGTGGCGCGACAACCTCGAAGGCGAACCGGTCGGCGAGACGCTGCCCGAAGAGGTCTACTGACCCTGCACCGGCCAAAGAAAACGGAGCCTCGATGAGGCTCCGTTTTCCTATTCCATCGCGCCGCTGCGGGCCACGGTCCCGATCCAGCAGTCGGCCATCCGGCGCTGGCCGGCAGGCGTGGGGTGGATGCCGTCCCACACCCAGTAGGTAGCATCGCCGTTCGGCAGCCGGGACTCCAGTCCGGCGATGAGCCGGTGGAACGGAACGAGCGTCGCGCCGTAGTCGGCGGCGATCCGCTCCACGGCCTCACAGCACCGCGCCAGCATCCGCTGCCGCAGGGGGTAATAGGCGCCCAGCGCCCCTTCGACGATCTTTCCGCAGGGTGCGGCGAAGGGTGTGCAGAGCACGATTTCCAGCGCCGGATTCGCCTCCCGGGCCTTGTCGAGCAGGCCGCGGTAGGTCTTCTCCCAGGCGGCGAAGTCGAAATCGGGGACAGCCTGCGGATCGTCGGCGCGCAGCAGCTTCCGGAGGTGGCGTTCCACGTCGTTCGTCCCGATGAACACCGACAGCACGTCGGGCCGCAGGTCGAGGACATCCTCCTGCCAGCGGGCCGCAAGGTCACTCAACGCATGACCGCCCACGCCGCGGTTGAAGAAACGGTAGTCGCGGTCGGGGAAACTGCTCTGGTAATAGGTGGCGCACAGGTACATGTACCCGCTGCCGTAGAGGTGGTTGCGGTCCCAGAGGTTACGCTCCGACGAGGGCTTCCCGTCGGCCTTGCCCCAGTTGCCGTCGGTGATCGAATCGCCCATGAAAACCACGCGCAGCCCTTTGGCCGGGGCTGCGGCCTGCGGCGCATTCCGGGCGAACCAGCGCTGGAAGAAAAGCATCTGGTAGGGGAGCGACACGGACCAGTAGGCCGCGTTGTGCGCACCGGGACGCACCAGAAAATCGTGCCCCACGCCCTGCCGCATCAGCTGTTCGTGGAGATTCAGGTTCACCCGGTAGAAGAAATCCTGATAACCGCAGTCGAAAATGAGCGCCAGCTCGCCGTCCCGGAGCGAAGCGGCCTGGCGGATCACCGTATGCGCGTCCCAGCGTTCCGGATTGTCTTTCAGCTCGCCCAGCTGTCTCTTCATCTCCCACGAGTCGGGGAAAGGACGGATGTCCACGCCTCCCGAGGTCGACCCCGCGGCCCCGAAGCGGTCTTTGTGGCGCAGCGCCACCCACAGGGCGCCGTGACCGCCCATGCTCAATCCCGTGACGGCGCGTCCCTCGCGCGAAGGAATCGTCAGGTAGCGGGCATCGATCCAGTCGGGCAGTTCCTGCGCCACGAAGGTCTCGAACTGCGACGCCGGATCGAGGGGACTGTCCCAATACCAACTGTTGGCACCGTCGGGGCAGACGACGATCATCCCGCAGGCATCGGCCAGCGGGCGCAGGTCGGTGATGTTCTGCCACGTCGTGTACGAACCGCCGAAACCATGCAGCAGGTAGAGCACGGGCATGCGCCGCCCGACGCCCCCGTCGGGAACCACGACCAGCGCCGGGATGTCGCGCCGCATCTTCGCACTGAAGACCGCCACCGTGTCGATCCGTGCGGCGGAGACTTCCACTGCGGCAAAAACGAAAAGCAGAATAAAAAGGTACTTTCTCATAGCTTTCGGAATCTTTTACAAAAAAGGGCACGCACGAAGCGCACCCCCTGATAACAAACCCCGCAGGGTTATTTTTTCTCCGGCTTGGCAATGGTCTCGCGCATCTGCGTATCGGCCATGATGTTCTTCATCTTGTAGTAGTCCATGATGCCCAGATTGCCGTTGCGGAATGCCTCGGCCATGGCCAGCGGCACTTCGGCCTCGGCGAGGATCACCTTGGCGCGGGCGTCCTGCGCCTTGGCCTTGTTCTCCTGTTCGAGCGCCACGGCCATCGCACGCCGCTCCTCGGCTTTCGCCTGGGCGATGTTCTTGTCGGCCTGCGCCTGATCCATTTGCAGCTGGGCGCCGATGTTCTTACCCACGTCGATGTCGGCGATGTCGATCGAGAGGATTTCGAAAGCCGTTCCGGCGTCGAGACCCTTTTCGAGCACTACGCGCGAAATGGAATCGGGATTTTCGAGCACGATCTTATGCGACGCGGCCGAACCGATCGACGAGACGATACCCTCGCCGACACGTGCCAGCACGGTCTCCTCGCCGGCACCGCCGACCAGCTGCTTGATGTTGGCGCGCACCGTGACGCGGGCCTTTGCGATCAGCTGGATGCCGTCCTTGGCCACGGCGGCCACGGGAGGCGTGTTGATCACCTTGGGGTTCACCGACATCTGCACGGCCTCGAACACGTCGCGGCCCGCCAGGTCGATGGCCGTCGCCATCTTGAAATCCAGCATGATGTTGGCCTTCTGGGCCGAAACCAGCGCGTGCACCACGTTCGTGACGTTGCCGCCCGCAAGGTAGTGGGCCTCCAGCTCGTTGGGATTGAGGGTCAGTCCGGCTTTCGTGCTCTCGATCATTGACGAAACGATGGTCGAGGGCGGGACCTTGCGCCAGCGCATCAGCACCAGTTGCAGCAGGCTGATACGCACGCCCGACACCAAGGCCGAGAACCACAGTCCCACCGGAATAAAATAGAAGAGGAGCCAGATCGCAAAAAGGCTCACGAAGACGATCAATACGATCATTCCACCCTGAAAATCCATAATTTAGCTTATTTGATTGTTTTTACGATAACGCTGAAATTCTCGAATCCTACGACCTCGACATCGCGCTGCGGGTCGACATAGGCCCCCTGCGACTTGGCTTCGTAGGTGCGGCCTCCGATCTCGACCTTGCCCATCGGGGAGAGACGCGAGAGGGTCACGCCCCGGTCGCCGACCTGCAACTCCTCGGCCGGGGTGACGGGCATCGACGACGAGCGGATCTCCTGCTTGAGCGAGAATCGCTGCCAGGTCTTGGCCCGCAGGGACACGACGGTGGCGATCAGCGACAGAATGAGGATGACGACGATGACGACAGAACCCGTTACGGGGCCGAAATCACGGAAGGCGAGGTAAACCGAACTGCCGTAGCAGACCAGCGCCAGCACGGCCCCGATCGACACCCCGGGCAGCAGGACCAATTCGGCCACCAGGAACAGCAGGCCGAAAAAAACGAGCAGTACAATATAGAACATCTCCATAGGGCTTGTAGAATATTGCAATAAAGATAGGTAAAAAAATTCAGAACCCGGACGAATTCTGCGATAAATTTCATCCGGGTCCCGATTTATTCTGCGATTTCGGCGACTTTCACCTCCAGCGCGGCATCCGTCTGCCGTATCGACTCGGCCAGACGATCGGCGACGGCCTTGTCGTCGAAAGCCCCCACGACGAAGAGCTGGCTGCCCACGCGCGAAAGTTCGTAACCTTCGCCCGTCGCGGCGATCACCCCCTTCACTTCGTCCGACAAGGCGTCGGTCCCGGTGATCTCGACACGGTAGGTGACTTTCGCCGCCTCGGGGTCGAGCGAGAGGTTGCGGGCCGTGCCGTCGGTCCACACCACGATTTCGGGCCGCACGAACCCGCGCTTTTTCAACAGCGCCTGCGCCGCCTCGGCCTCGGCCAGCGTGGCGAAGCCGCCCGCATAGTAGCACCACTTGCCCTCGTCGTTGATCAGGTAGAAAAGCGGATAGGCGCCCCGGAAAGTAGCGGCGGCGCGCTTGGTGTTGAACGTTCCGAGCAGGATGCGGTAGATCGTGCCGTTGGCGTAGACCCGGCACTCGGGAATGGGGTTCTGGTAGGTGTACACCGGCTTCGACGAGAAGGCCACGCTGTCGTAGTCGAGGAAATAACGCTCGGCGACCTCGATCCTCGGCAGGCGGTAGTCGATGGATTCGAGCTGCGCCGCAACGCCGCGCAGCGAATCGCGTGCGGCGTCCAGCGCCAACACCCCGGCCACGGCGGCCTCGTAGTCGACGACGACCCGCTTGCGCAGGAAATAGTCCGCCACGGCGTCCGAAGCCGTCTCGCCCTGCAACGCCGACAGCTGGCGCGAAGCCTCCGAAAGCGCCTCCTCCTCACGGGCGAGCACCTTCTCCTCGCCCATCTTGTCGAGCAGGTAACCGTAGGCGTAGCTCTTGTTGTCGAAAATGGAATTCCACGTCGCGGCGAGCGAGTCGGCCAGCGCACGGTTCACGCCCTGCAAGGCGTTGTAACGCTCGAAAATCGCCATCGCCTCGGCCTCGGTCTGCACGGCGGCGTAGGTTTCGGCCAGCTCGGTCAGCGTGCCGTGGTTGGCGAAATAGCGGTTGACATAGTCCACGGCCCGCATCTCCTGCCGCTGCGCCTTGCGCAGGGCCGCATAGTCCTCCGCCGGGAGGTGTTCTCGGAAATAGAGGTTGTCCACCAGGTTGCGGACCTTCAGCGAGTCGGGAACCGCCTCGGCAGGGCTTTTTTCAGCGGGTTCCGCAGGCTGCGGCGCCGCGCCGTTCAGACTGGCCAGCACCCACTCCTGCTCGATGGTGTTGATGCGGTCGATCAGGCGGCCCTTGGCATTGCGGATTTCGAAAATTTTGCTTTCGAGCAGCAGAATCTCCTGCGAATACTGCTGCCGCTTGCCCGGGTCCTCGCGCAGCTGCCGGCGCATACGCTCCACGGCATTGACGATCGAATCCTCGCGTATCTGCAGCTGCGCATCCTCGCGGAGCAGCGACATGTATTCGGCATTTCCTTCCAGCCCCGCGATGCGGGCCTCGACCTCGGGCTGCTGCGCCCGCACTCCGCCGGCGGTCAGGAAAACCGCACCCAGCGCGTATATGAGAATCCTGCGAAACATAGTTTGGGTTACCTCCACCATTTAATGAAAAAAATCTGTATGAGTCCGAAAATCTCCAGACGCCCCAGCAGCATCAGCAGCGAATTGGACACCTTGAACGCCGCGGGCATCGCCGAGAAGTTATCCATCGAGCCGACCTCCCCGAACCCGGGGCCGACGTTGCCCATCGAGGCCACCGCCCCGGTGAAACTGGTCGTCAGGTCGATGCCGAGCATCGTGCCGAAGACCGTGCCGGCGAGTATGAACATCAGGTAGGTGACGATGAAGATCATCACCGCGTGCAGCGCCTCGTTCTCCTGGATGACGCCGTCGAGGCGGATGCGGATGATGGCGTTGGGGTGCTGCTGCTGGCGCAGGCGCGTGCGCATCATCTTCCCGGCCAGCACCAGGCGGTTGACCTTGATGCCGCCGGCCGTGGACCCGGCGCAGGCGCAGACGATCGAGCCGAAAATCAGCAGGATGGCGGCGAACGAAGTCCACGTGTTGGAGTCGGCCGTGGCGAAACCCGTCGTGGTCACCACCGACACGAACTGGAACATCGCGTAGCGGAACGACGCGGTCAGCGTGGGGTAGATGTCCGCGGCGAAGAGGCTGACGGCGATCAGCACGCCGCCCGCGAGCAGCATGCCGAAATACCAGCGCGTCACCTCCGAGCGGAAGATGTTGTTGCGCTTGCCGGTCACCGTGGCGTAGATCAGCCCGAAGTGGACACCCGCCGTGGCCATCACAAAGATCAGGATCGTATCGATCGCCGGGCTGTTGAAATAGGCGATGCTGGCGTTCTTGGTCGAGAATCCGCTCGTGGCGCAGGCCGACATGGCGTGGCACAGGGCGTCGAACCAGTTCATGCCCGCCATCTTGAGCAGCACGGTCGACAGCACGGTAAGCCCCACGTAGACCACCAGCAGGATCTGCACGATGATCTGCGAACGGTAGCGGTAGTTGTCCTTGGCCATCGTCGAAAGCTCCACGTTGGAGAGCATCATCTTGCTGCGCCCCATCGACGGCAGGACCACCAGCGCGAACATCACCACGCCCATTCCGCCGATCCACGTCGACGACATGCGCCAGAACTGCAATCCGCGGGGCAGGGCTTCGACGTCGTTCAGAATGGTCGATCCGGTGGTCGTGAGGCCCGAGACGCTCTCGAACCAGGCGTTGACCAGCGAGAACTCCCCGCCCCAGATCAGGTAGGGGAACATCGACACGACGCAGGCCACGAGCCACGCCCCGACGACGATGCAGAAACCCTCCTTGTTGGTGATCTGCTCGCGTTTGCCCACGAAGATCAGCGGAAAGGCCCCCAGCAGGGCCGTGAGCAGCGAGGAGAGCAGCAGTGGATAGAACGCCGAATCCATGCCGCTCAGGTAGGAGATTCCCGCCGACAGCAGCATGAACATCGCGATGAAGAGCATCACGACCCCGATATACCGTAAAACCACGTCTACCCGCATCGCCGCATCAGGATTTGGTCTGTTTGGAAATGTTGATCAGCGCCTCGATTTTCTCCTTGAGTTCGAGCACCTCGTCCTTGAGGTCGCCCTTCACGGCGAAGGGCACGCGGAACGAGAGCCAGTCGCCCAGCCCCTTGTTCATCCGCTCGATGGGCGTCACGCAGTAGATCGACATGAAGTAGAAGAGCATCAGCACGATGGCGATCATCACGGCCAGCGAGATCAGCACGGGCGTCACGGCGCGGTAGGCGTTTTTCTTCATCTGCTCGGCACGCGGGACCAGCGAACTCTGCGTCGAGGTCATATAACTCTTGATGGCGGCCGTAAGGCGGCCGTAGAGGGCCTGGTATTCGTCGCTGTACCACCTGCCGCCCAGCGAATCGGGCCGCAGGGCCGTCAGCGAGTCGGCACGGGAGGCACGGGCGGCGCCCCCGAAGGCGAGGTAGTTGTCCGTCACGAGGCGCAGTTCGGTCGTGGCGAAGGCCAGCGAGTCGAGAAACGACTTTTCGAGCGCCTCGCTCTGGGCCACGAGCAACGTGTTTTCGAGCCGCTCCATGCTCTTGCGGCAAAGGCTGTCGCATGACCTGTCGCCGAAAACCGAAAGGCGGATCAGCGCGATGTTCTGCTCATGCGCAGCATCGAGCATCTCCTTGGCCAGCTCGATATTCCGTTTGTTGGCCTTGAGAATCTCGCCCGTATCCCGGCTCAAATGGCTCAATTCGAGAAACGAGACCATACCCGAAAAAAACAGCAGGCACACGATGCTCAAGAAACCGACCGTCACCCGTTTGCGCAAACCCGTCATAGCGTTTTAAATTTCCATTCCTGCAAATATAGTGATTAATCCAGAATTTCCCCCAACAAATCGTGAGTTTCGTCCATTGCGCCGAGTTTCACGCGGCAGAGGGCATTGACCTTCGAACGGTCGTAGGGGACTTTCACCCGGCGGTAGTTGCCCGTGAAGCCGAACATCATGCCGTCGCGGCGCGTGCTTTCGAAGAGCACCGTATCCTCCGTGCCTTCGGCGCGGGCGCAGAACGCGCCGTGCAGGCGTTCGCAGAGGGCCTCCAGTTCGGCGGCGCGCTGGGTGGCGACCGACGGCCGCACCTTGCCGGGCAGGTCGACGGCCGGGGTCCCGGGACGCTCCGAGAAGGGAAAGATATGCAGGAAAGCGGGTTCGAGACCCGCCAGAAAATCGTACGTCGTGCGGAAATCCGCATCGGTCTCGCCCGGGAAACCGACGATGACGTCGATGCCGATGAAGGCGTCGGGCATCAGCCGCCTCACGGCCGCGATCCGCCCGGCGAAGCGCGCCGTGGTGTAACGGCGGCGCATCAGGCCCAGAATCCGGTCCGAACCGCTCTGGAGCGGAATGTGGAAGTGGTGCATGAATTTAGGCGACGCGGCGCAAAAGGCGATGATCTCGTCGGTCAGAAGGTTCGGCTCGATCGACGAAATGCGGTAGCGTTCGATCCCTTCGACCTCGTCGAGCGCCCGCAGCAGGTCGATGAACCGCTCGCCCGTCGTGCGGCCGAAATCCCCCGTGTTGACGCCCGTCAGGACGATCTCCTTCTGCCCCCCGGCTGCGATCTGCCGCGCTTCGGCCGCCAGATCGGCAACGGGCATGTTGCGGCTCGAACCGCGGGCGTAGTGGATCGTGCAGTACGAGCAGCAGTAGTCGCACCCGTCCTGCACCTTGAGGAAGGCGCGCGTGCGGTCGCCGCTCGAAAAGGCCGCGAAGAACGACGTGAGCGACGCGGTGTCGCAGCTGTACACCTGCGCCCGGCCCTTGCCCGACAGTTCAACCACCCGTTTAAATAATTCCCCTTTATCGTTGTTGCTCAACACGATGTCGACACCCTCTATCGCGGCGATCTCCTGCGGTTTGAGCTGCGCGTAGCACCCCGTCACGGCGATGATCGCCGCAGGGTTGCGGCGGTGGAGTTTGCGGATCAGGTTGCGGCATTTCTTGTCGGCATGCTCCGTGACGGAACAGCTGTTGACGACGCAAATGTCGGCTTCGGCCGTGGGCGCGACGCGCACGAAACCGCCGCGTTCGAACTCACGGGCGAGGGTCGAGGACTCCGAAAAATTGAGCTTGCAGCCCAAGGTATGAAAATTGACTCTGCGAGGTTGCATGGATTCGTGTTTTTCCGGCACGAAATTACGAAAACTGCGCGAAAGGAGGAGGCTTTTCCGATAAAAAAGCGTAAATTTGCGCGCAATTAAACGACTCAAAAGAACCACGGCGACATTTGTCCACGGTATATCGTTGATATACAACCGACAACTTTGCCCTTGAAAACACATGGGATTTTTCAGCGACCTGATCCACTACGGCTACCTTTCGAACGCACTCGCGGCGTGTGTGCTGTCGGGCATAACGTGCGGGGTGATCGGAACCTATGTCGTCTGCCGCCGCATGGTGTTCCTCGCGGGAGGCATCACGCACGCCTCGTTCGGCGGACTGGGAATTGCATTTTACCTGGGAGCCAACCCGATCGCCGGAGCGATGCTTTTCGCCGTGCTCTCGGCACTGGGCATCGAATGGGCCGGCAGCCGGGGACGCATCCGCGAGGATTCGGCCATCGGCATCATCTGGTCCGTGGGCATGGCCGTCGGCGCGCTCTTCATGAGCCTCCGCCCGGGCTACACCTCGGGCGACCTGTCGGCCTACCTCTTCGGCAGCATCGTGACCGTGACCGACGGCGACGTTGCGGCCCTCGCCGCGCTGACGGCGGCGGTCATCGCCGGGGCGCTGCTGTGGCTCCGCCCGGTGATGTACGTGGCCTTCGACCGCGATTTCGCCCGCAGCCGGGGCATCCCCACGCGCGTGATCTCCTACCTGATGGCCGCGCTGGCGGCGGTGACCATCGTGCTCTCGATCCGCATCATGGGCATCGTGCTGCTGATCTCGCTCGTGACGATGCCCGTGGTGATCGTCAACACGCTCTCGCGGTCGTACCGCACCATTGCCCTCGCCGCACCCCTCGTGGCTGTGGCGGGCAACGTCGCGGGGCTTGTCGCCAGCTACAATTTCGAGGTTCCGCCCGGCGCCGCCATAATATTTACCCTCACACTTACGCTTATAATGGTAAAACTGTTATCTTTGCGTAGCAAAAAACTGCGATCCGCCGCATGAAAACCATTCACAGACTCGTTCTGAAGTCCTATCTCGGCCCGATGGTCCTCACGTTCTTCATCGTCATGTTCGTGCTGATGATGAACATCGTGTGGCGCTACATCGACGAGCTGGTGGGCAAGGGACTGAGCGCCGGCATCATCATCGAGCTGATGACCTATTTCATGGCCAACATGATCCCGATGGGGCTGCCGCTCTCGATGCTGCTGGCGGCGATCATGACCATGGGCAACCTGGGCGAGAACTACGAACTGCTGGCCATGAAGTCGGCGGGCATGTCGCTGGTCCAGATCACCAAGCCGCTGATCATCCTGGTGAGCCTGGTCTCCGTCGGCAGTTTCTTCATCGGCAACAACCTCGTGCCGAACGCCAACAAGAAGCTCTTCAGCACGCTCTACGACATCCGGCAGCAGAAACAGGCCCTCGAATTCCAGGACGGGCTGTTCTTCAACGGCATCGACAACATGTCGATCCGCGTGAGCCACCAGGAACCCGACACCCACCTGCTGCACGATGTGCTGATCTACGACAACCGCGCCGCCAACGGCAACATGAACACCATCGTGGCCGACTCGGGCTACATCCGCCTGTCGGACGACAAGAAATACCTGCTGGTGACGCTCTTCCACGGCGAGACCTACGAGCAGACCCGCAACAGCCAGTGGTTCACGAAAAGCGCCCTGCGCCACCACACGTTCGATCTCCAGAAGCAGGTGATCCCCATGTCGGGATTCGCCATGGGACGCACCGACGCCGACCTGTTCACGAGCAGCCAGACCAAGAACATCAGCGAATTGCAGCACGACATCGACTCGCTGGAGATCAAGGTCAACGCCGCCACGACGAGTTCCTACGAACCGCTGCTGAAAGAGCAGATTTTCGCCCGCGACAACACCGTGCTGCCGCTGCCCGACAGCCTGCAGGTGGACAAACGGGACTTCCGCGACCTGCTGGCGACGGATTCGGTCACCACGCTGTCCACGCGCGAACGCGAGCGCGTCTGGAACCAGGCACGGACGCTGGCCAAGAACTCGCGCAACATGTTCGCGTTCGACGAATCGACGGCCAAGGAGGCGCTCAACCAGCTCTACCGTTCGAAGGTCGAGTGGCACAAGAAAATGTCGCTTCCGGTGTCGATCCTGATCTTCTTCCTGATCGGCGCTCCGCTGGGCGCCATCATCCGCAAGGGCGGCCTGGGGCTTCCGGTGGTGGTGTCGGTGATCTTCTTCGTGATTTACTACATGATCAGCCTCTCGGGCGAAAAACTGGCCAAGGAGGGTAACTGGGACGCCGTCTACGGCATGTGGCTCTCGACCTTCATCCTCACGCCGATAGCCATATACCTCACCTACAAGGCCACCAACGACTCGGCGCTGCTCGACACGGACTGGTACGCCGGGAAGTTCAAGGCGCTGAAAGAGAAACTGGTTCCGCAATTCAAGAAACTGACGAAAGCAATAAAACTCAAACGAAATGGCAAAAGAGACTGTGCTCAATAGCGTGGAGGAGGTCATCGAAGACTTCCGCATCGGCAAACCCGTGATCGTCGTGGACGACGAGGACCGCGAGAACGAAGGTGACTTCATCGTCGCGGCGGAGAAGATCACGCCCGAAATCGTGAACTTCATGCTCAAGGAGGGCCGCGGGGTACTCTGCGCCCCGCTGTCGGAGAAACGCTGCGACGAGCTGGGACTCAACATGATGGAGGAGAACAACACCTCGCTGCTGGGCACGCCCTTCACCGTGACGGTCGACCTGCTGGGCAACGACTGCACCACGGGCGTCTCGATCCACGACCGTGCCGCGACGATCCGCGCGCTGTCCGATCCCGCGACACTGCCCACCGACCTGGGCCGCCCGGGACATATCAATCCCCTGCGCGCGCGCGACAAGGGCGTGCTGCGCCGCCCGGGACACACCGAGGCCGCCATCGACCTGGCCCGCCTGGCCGGGTTGCAGCCCGCCGGCGCGCTGATCGAGATCATGAACGAGGACGGCACGATGGCCCGCCTGCCGCAACTGCTGGAGACCGCCCGGAAATTCGACCTGAAAATCATCTCGATCGCCTCGCTGATCGCCTACCGCCTCCAGCAGGAGTCGATCATCGAAAAAGGCGTGACGGTGCCCCTGCCCACGGAGTGGGGCGAATTCCAGATCACGCCGTTCCGCCAGAAATCCAACGGCGTGGAGCATGTGGCCCTGACGAAAGGGGAGTGGACCGAAGACGATCCGGTGCTGGTGCGCGTGCATTCGTCGTGCGCCACGGGCGACATCTTCGGCTCGTACCGCTGCGACTGCGGCGAGCAGTTGCACAAGGCGATGGAGATGATCGACCGCGAGGGCCGGGGCGCCGTCGTCTACCTCAACCAGGAGGGGCGCGGCATCGGGCTGTGCAACAAGATCCACGCCTACAAATTGCAGGACGAGGGCCTCGACACGGTGGACGCCAACCTCAAACTGGGCTTCAAGGCCGACGAACGCGACTACGGCGTGGGCGCCAGCATCATCCGCGAACTGGGCATCCGCCACATGCGCCTGATGACCAACAACCCGCTCAAACGGGCCGGACTGGAGGGCTACGGGCTTTGCATCGACGAGATCGTGCCCATCGTCATCGCCCCGAACCCCTACAACGCACACTATCTGGAGACCAAGCAGGAGCGCATGCACCACACGCTGGGACTGGAGAAAAAATAGCAAAATGGAGATCGCACACATAGCCATCTGGACCGAACGACTGGAGGAGTTGCGGGATTTCTATGTCCGCTACTTCGGAGGTGTCAGCAACGGCAAATACACGAACCCGGACAAAGGGTTCGAATCCTATTTCGTGGCGTTCGGCGGAGGGTGCCGGCTGGAACTGATGCGCCGAACGGACATCCAGGGCCGCAACTCGGCCACGCAACTGGGACTGTGCCACCTGGCTTTCGAACTCGGCAGCCGCGAAGAGGTGCTCACGCTGACCGAGCGGCTCCGCAGCGACAATCACCCGATTCTCGGCGAGCCCCGCATCACAGGCGACGGCTATTTCGAGAGTGTCGCGGCCGATCCGGACGGAAACCAGATCGAACTTACCTGCAAACAGACACCATGAACGCCAGAGACCTTCGCATCGTATTCATGGGCACGCCCGAATTCGCCGTGCCGTCGCTGCGGGCGCTCGTCGCCGGCGGCTACAACGTCGTGGGGGTGGTGACTTCGCCCGACAAACCCGCCGGACGCGGGCAGAAACTCCACCAGAGCGAGGTTAAGACCGCAGCTCTGGAGCTGGGTCTGCCGGTCTTGCAGCCCGAAAAGCTGAAAGCCCCGGAGTTCGTCGGGGCCTTCGAGGCGCTGCGGCCCGACCTGGGCATCGTGATCGCCTTCCGCATGCTTCCCGAAGTCGTCTGGGCCATGCCGCGGCTGGGAACCTTCAACCTCCACGCCTCGCTGCTGCCCCAGTACCGCGGGGCCGCGCCGATCAACTGGACGATCATCAACGGCGAGACCGAAACGGGCGTCACGACGTTTCTCCTCAACCACGAGATCGACAAGGGCGGCATCATCGGTCAGGTCCGGGTCCCGATCCTTCCGGAAGACAATGTCGGCACGCTTTACGAAAAGCTGATGACCACCGGAACGTCGCTGGTGACCGAGACCGTCGACCGCATCGCCGCCGGGGACATCCAGCCCGTCGAACAACAGCACATCGACGAGGCGACGCTGCGGCCTGCACCGAAAATTTTCAAGGAGGACTGCCGGATCGACTGGGAGAAGCCGGGCCGCGAGATCGTGAATTTCGTCCGCGGGCTGTCGCCCTATCCGGCGGCGTGGACCGAGATGTACCGCGAGGGCGACGACGAGGCGTCGAGCGCCAAGATTTTCTCGGCGTCGTTCGAACCCTCGGCCCACGGCGAAGCGAGCGGCACGCTCCAGAGCGACGGAAGGACCTTTATCCGCGTGGCGTGCGCCGACGGATGGATCGCCCTCGGGGAATTACAGATAGCAGGCAAAAAACGGCTCGCAGTGCGCGAACTGCTCCTGGGATGGCGCGACGTGCAGCAATGCCGTTTCCGGAAATAGGACGGAGCGCCGGCTTTACGGACCGTCCCGGATCGCAGGGAAAACGAATATACATGTCCCGATAAAAAAGGCTTCCCCGCAGGGAAGCCTTTTTTTGTTTTACGCTCCGAAGGCGTCAGACCTTCTCGCCGAGTTTCCGTTCGATCTCCTCTTTCGGGAGCGGCTTGGTGCAGAAGAACCAGTCGTAGCACTTCGCCCCTTCGGGAGTCTTCTCCTGGTCGTCGCCTTTCATCGGCACGATCACCTCGTCGCCCGGATGCCAGTCGGCGGGCAGCGCGATGCCGAAGGCGTCGATGGTCTGCAAACCCACCAGAACCCGCCTGATCTCGTCGAAATTGCGGCCCAGAGCCAGCGGATAGTAGATCATCGCCCGCAGCACACCCTTCGGGTCGACGAAAAACACGGCACGCACGGCGGCGGTCTGGCTCTCTCCGGGCTGGATCATGCCGTAGAGCGACGCCACCTTCATCGAAACGTCGTCGATGATCGGAAACCCGACCTTCACATCCTTCATGCCCTTGTACTCGATCTTCTCGCGGATGGTCTTGAGCCATGCGATATGACTGTTGCGGCTGTCGATGGACAAACCCACCAGTTCGCAGTTCAGCGCCCGGAACTCTTCGGTACGCGCCCCGAAGGTGAGTATTTCGGTGGTGCAGATCGGGGTGAAATCGGCAGGGTGGCTGAAAAGAATCACCCATTTGCCTTTGTAATCGGCCGGGAAAAAGATCTTCCCCCGCGTCGTCATGGCCTCGAATGCCGGAACCGGCTCGCCGAGCCGCGGCAGTTGCTGTTCGTTCTTTTCCATAAATCGGAGTTTTTAAAAGTTTATACCCGGACATGCAAAGTCGATGCCCTGTCGGAATTCACTTTCCAAGATACGGAATTTGCCGGTAACATTACACACCGATTTCCCGCCGCACACGAAAGCGTATACACAAACGGCGGTTTCGGATAGGCGGGCAGCATTTCCGGACTTCCGAATAAAATAAAAAGACATCCGATTTCATTCCTCCGAAAAGATTCGTATATTTGTACGAAGAACCCTAAACCCGTAGCCTATGGTCAGATAACAAACCGAACACCATCCCGATCCAACCGCGCCGCGGCATTCCCGGCGCATACATATAAAAAGCGTTAGCTTTATTTCTTGCTTATCGAAACTTCGACAATTTCAGAGCAGACAAGAGTAAAGTGTAAACGCTCACGTTTCTACGTGGGCTTTACTCATTTATTTGTCTGCAAGGTAGTCGAAGACCTCGATAAGCAAATAAAGGTTTAGCCTGCGTTTTTTATATGCCTGTCCCAAAAGTCTATCATTAAATCAACGACACTCCATGAAAACAAAATTCTTTTTACTCATAGGCATATTCACCATTGCGCTGACCGCTTGCGAAGGCGACGACAACAACGGCGACGACCCGACGAAACCGCTGGACGACGCACAAATCTCCTTTACGAAAATGGCGAACTGCCCCGATGCGGAGGTAGACCAGGCAATCGTCTGGAAGGATGCAATTTATTATGTGAATCGCACCTCTTTTCTGCGCTATACTCCGGCAAGAAACGAGTGGCAAAGCCTCGCACCCGCTCCCTCCACCAATCTGTTCGTATGGCAGGATAAATTGTATTGTCCCAACGGTAATTTAGATTTCTATGTCTATTCTGCCGTAACAGAAGCATGGGAACCGACAACGGATATTGCAGCAATAACCGACAATCATTTCGGAAAAATTTTAAATATAGGAAATACATTGTTCCGTATCGGTAATAGTGGATATTATTGTATGTTTTATCAATCCGACAGTCGAGAATGGAAATATTTTGATGGTCAATACAGCACATGTAGTTTCCCTTTCGAATATTCGTGCGAAATCGAAGGAAAAGGATATAGTTTCGTCGGAATCTACTTATTTGACCCTGAAACCCGGATAACCACCTTAAAAGTAAATATTCCAAGCAAAGGTGGCACGATTTCAGGTTGCCTGTATAATCAACGGCAAATGCTATACTCCCAATGTTCTGTTTCCCGTTATGATAAGGAAGATATTTATGCAACAATAGGAATCTATACGCCCTCAACCAACGAATACAATGAAATGACGATCGAAAGCAAGGTTCCTAATGGCGCGACAAATGTAACCCAAGTAGATATTCCAATGGTAATCAACCTACTCACTTATTTCGACGGCCGAATTTTCGTCGGACCGAACAATGCGGCATTCTACGAGCTGAAAATCAGATAAGCCCCGCCACAAAACAAAGAAAGCGCCCTTGGGGCGCTTCTTTGTTCTTCATATCGTGTCGCCGGATTACCGCTTGCGGATAATCTCGCCGCCGTGACGGATAGCCTCCTCGTTGGCCGGGAGCATCTTCCACGCACGCTCGGGAAGCGACTTTTTCAGGCCCACCATCACGTTCTCCATCGCGACCACGGGGCGCACCTTGAGGTAACCGCCCAGGATCATCGTGTTGAACAGCTTGGCCTGGCCCATCTTCGCGCACTCGGCCGTGGCGTCGATCGCATAGACTTCGATGTCCTTGCGCACGGGGTGCCGCGTGATGCCGTTCGTGTCGTAGATCAGCACGCCGCCTGGCTTGACCATCGGCTCGAACTTCTCCATCGACTGCTGGTTCAGGATGATCGCCGTGTCGAACTCGTGCGCGATGGGCGACGAAATCTTCCGGTCGGAGAGAATCACCGTCACGTTGGCCGTACCGCCGCGCATCTCGGGACCGTAGGAGGGCATCCACGTCACCTCGAAGTCCTGCATCACCCCCGAGTAAGCCAGAATCTTACCCATCGAGAGGACGCCCTGTCCTCCGAACCCTGCAATTATCAACGTCTCTTTCATAGCGTTACTCTTTTTTAACATCTTTAATGTCGCCCAGCGGATAGAAGGGCAGCATGTTCTCGGCCAGCCAGTCGTTCGAAGCCACGGGCGAGAGTTTCCACCCGCTGTTGCAGGTCGAAACGACCTCCACGAGCGAAAAGCCGTTGCCGGCCATCGAATTCTCGAACGCCTTGCGGATCGCCTTCTTGCACTTGCGCACGTTGGCCGCCGTATGCACGCTCTGCCGCGTGATGTAGGTCGTGCCGTCGAGGTGGGCCATCATCTCGGCGATCTTGTAGGGATAGCCGTTCAGCCGCGGATCTCGCCCGTAGGGAGTAGTCGCGGTCTTCATGCCCACGAGGGTCGTCGGGGCCATCTGGCCGCCGGTCATGCCGTAGATCGCATTGTTGATGTAGATGGCCACGACGTTCTCGCCGCGCGCCGCCGCATGAATCGACTCCGCCGTGCCGATGGCCGACAGGTCGCCGTCGCCCTGGTAGGTGAAGACCAGATTCTGCGGCCAGAGTCGCTTCACAGCCGTAGCAACGGCCAGAGCGCGTCCGTGGGCCGCCTCGATCCAGTCGATGTCGATGTAATTGTAGGCGAACACCGAGCAGCCCACGGGCGAAACGCCCACGGTCTTCTCCGCGAGTCCCATCTCCTCGACGACCTCGGCGATGAGTTTGTGCACCGTGCCGTGGCTGCAGCCCGGGCAGTAGTGCATGACGTTATCGGTGATGAGTTTCGGTTTCGCGTAAACCAGATTCTCCGTTTTCTTTTCAACCTCTGCCATCGTCTTCTACTTTTTAATCAGTTTTTCCTTGAGCGCCTCGAGCACTTCGTCCGGGTTGAACAGCATGCCGCCCTGACGCCCGTAATGCTCGACGGGGGCCTTGCCGTTGACGGCCAGCCGCACGTCCTCGACCATCTGCCCGGCATTGAGTTCCGCCGAGAGGAATCCCTTGACGCCCCGCGCGGCCATCTCGGCAAGCTGCTTCTTGGGGAAAGGGTAGAGGGTGATCGGACGCAGCAGGCCGACCTTCAGCCCCTCGGCGCGGGCCATTTCGACCGTCGCCGAGCAGATGCGGGCCGACGAGCCGAAGGCCACGATGACGTAGTCAGCGTCGTCGCACTCGATGGCTTCGTAACGCACCTCGTTCTCTTCCAGCGCCTTGTATTTCTCCTGCAACCGCTTGTTGATGACTTCCATCTTCTCCGACTGCAATTCGAGCGAGGTCACGATGTTGCGCGGCCGGCCGGCGGGTTTGCCCTGCGCGGCCCACGTGCCGCACTCGGCCCGCAGCTCCTCGTCGGTCTTGCGCGGACGCTGGGGTGCGAGCACCACCTTCTCCATCATCTGACCGATGGCACCGTCGGCAAGGATCAGCGCCGGATTGCGGTATTTGAACGCGAGGTCGAATGCCTCGAACACATGGTCGTGCATCTCCTGCACGGAGTTGGGAGCCAGCACGATCAGGTGGAAATCGCCGTGGCCGCCGCCCTTGCAGGCCTGGAAATAGTCGCCCTGCGAAGGCTGGATCGTACCCAGGCCCGGACCGCCGCGCTGAACGTTGACGATCAGGCAGGGCAGTTCGGCGCCCGCCAGGTAGCTCAGCCCCTCGGACATCAGGCTGATGCCAGGGCTGGACGAGGAGGTCATCACCCGTTTTCCGGTCGAGGCTCCGCCGTAGACCATGTTGATCGAAGAGATCTCCGACTCGGCCTGCAAAACGACCATGCCCGTGGTCTCCCACGGCTTGAGTTCCATGAGGGTTTCCATCACCTCCGACTGCGGGGTGATGGGGTATCCGAAATATCCGTCGCAACCGTAGCGAATGGCCGCATGGGCGATCACTTCGTTGCCTTTCATCAGTTTCACTTCCTTCTCTGCCATAGCTTACTCGAATTTTTGACGATAAACCGTAATGCAGCTATCCGGACAAATCACCGCGCAGGAGGCACAGCCCGTGCAGGCATCGGGATTGACCATCCGCGCAACGGGATAACCTTTGCTGTTGACCTCCGCCGACAGCGCGAGCACGTCGCACGGGCAGGCGGACGCACAGACCCCGCACCCCTTGCAGCGCTCCTTGTCGACAACGATTGTTCCTTTGATTTTTGCCATAACGTCCTTGTTATTGTTAAGTTGCTTACAAATATACGAAATAATCGGATAAAAACGATCCGGATTGCAACATTTCTTTCGGCATAAACGACAAACGAAAAGCAGGAAATCCGCATGCTCCCGCGCGAACTCCCTGCATACAAAACCGTTCGGACGTCATTCGGCCTTCGGGTCGGGACCCTATTTGCACCCCGGACGGACAGGACCGGACGGAAAGCAGTTTGCAATCCGTTCCAAAGGCGGTTCAGGGTTCCGCAAGTTTCCCGCAAAAAAGGGCCGCCTCAACGGGCGGCCCTTGTCGATTATTTTTCGTCGAACGAGTGAATCACCACCCCCGAGCGCAGTTTGGGTTCGAACCACGTGGTCTTCGGCGGCATGATGTTGCCTGTATCGGCGATGTTGATCAGCTGCTGCATCGAAACGGGGTAGAGGGCGAACGCCGCCTTCATCTCCCCGCTGTCCACGCGGCGCTTCAACTCGCCCAGCCCGCGGATTCCGCCCACGAAGTCGATCCGCTTCGAAGTCCGCAGATCCTTGATGTCCAGAATCCGGTCCAGCACCAGGTTCGACAGCACCGTGACATCCAGCACGCCGATCGGGTCGTTGTCGTCGTACGTGCCCGGCTTGGCCGTCAGGCTGTACCAGCGGCCGTCGAGATACATCGAGAAGTTGTGCAGCGCCGCGGGGCGGTACTCCTCCGTACCCTTGTCCTCGACCGTGAACGACTCCTCCAACTTCTCGAGCAGCTCCGCGGGCGTCAGGCCGTTGAGGTCCTTCACCACGCGGTTGTAGTCGATGATGCGGAGCTGGCCCGCCGGAAAGGTCACGGCCAGGAAATAGCAGTACTCCTCGCAGCCCGTGTGGTCCGGGTTATTGGCGCGGCACTCCTGTCCCACGCGCGCCGCGGCGGCCGTGCGGTGGTGTCCGTCGGCGACGTACAGTGCCGGGATGCCTGCGAAAATCTCCGTGATGCGGTCGTTGGTCTTCCGGTCGCGGATCACCCACAGCCGGTGTCCGAAGCCGTCGGCAGCCGTGAAGTCGTACTCCGGGGCGTTGTTCTTCACCACGTCGGCGACGATGGCGTCGATCTCGGCGTCGTCGGGGTAGGCGAAGAACACCGGCTCGATGTTGGCCTTCTGGTTGCGGACATGGATCATGCGGTCCTCCTCCTTGTCGGGACGCGTCAGTTCGTGCTTCTTGATCGCCCCCGAGAGGTAGTCCTCGAAATGGCAGCACATCGCAAGGCCGTACTGCGTGCGGCCCTCCATCGTCTGCGCATATATATAGTAGTACTCTTCGGGGTCCTGCCGCAGCCAGCCCTCGGACTGCCAGCGGCGGAAATTCTCGACCGCCTTGTCGTAAACGGGTTGCGAATGCTCGTCGGCGATAGGCTCGAAGTCGATCTCGGGTTTGATGATGTGCAACAGCGAGCGCTCGGTGGCTTCGGACTTCGCCTCGGCGGAGTTGAGTACATCGTAGGGACGCGAAGCCACCTCGGAGGCATGCTCCTTCGGGGGACGGACTGCGCGGAAAGGTTTTATTCTAACCATAATGCATCGGTTGTTTTAAGGCGAAAAAGCGGGTCCGTCATATGAGATATGCGCACCCGCCTTTTCGCACGGTTGGTTTCTATTTGTTGACCTGGAAACGGGTGTTGCCGTTTTTCAGGAAGTCCACGATCTGGTTGGCGGCCGCGAGTCCCGCGTTGACATTGGCCTCGGCGGTCTCGGCGCCCATCTTCTTCGCCGTGGCGAAAACCCGCTTGCCGAACTTCTCGTCCAGCTCGGCCTGGTTGCCGGCGGCGATGTCGGTGATGTATTTCAGGTCCTCGCGCTCGGTCATGGCACGCACTACGCCCTCCTCGTCGATCACCTCCTTGCGGGCGGTGTTGACCAGCGTGGCGCCCTTGGGCATCGACATCATCAGGTCGTAGCCGATCGAGCCTTTCGTCTCCGTCGTGGCGGGAATGTGCAGCGACAGGAAGTCGGAAACGCGGTACAGTTCCTCGACCGTCGCCACCTTCTTCACGCCGTCGGCCTCGAAGACCGCCCCGTCGGTGATGAACGGATCGTACGCAACAACATGCATGCCCAACGCCTTGCCCTTGCGGCCCACCAGCCTGCCGACGTTGCCGTAGGCATGGATGCCGAGGGTCTTGCCCTGGATTTCCGTGCCCGTGCCCGGCGTGAACCGGTTGCGCGACATGAAGACCATCATGGCCAGCGCCAGTTCGGCCACGGCGTTGGAGTTCTGGCCCGGGGTGTTCATCACCACGATGCCCCGCGCCGAAGCCGCCGCGAGGTCCACGTTGTCGTAACCCGCGCCGGCGCGGACCACGATCTTCAGGTTCTTCGCCGCGGCGATGACCTCGGCGGTCACCTTGTCGCTGCGGACGATCAGCGCGTCGACGTCGGCCACGGCCTCGAGCAGCTGGCTCTTGTCGGTGTATTTTTCGAGCAGCGCCAGTTCGTATCCGGCGTCCTCGACGATCTTACGGATTCCGTCCACGGCCTTTTTGGCGAAGGGCTTTTCCGTTGCAACCAGTATTTTCATAGTTTCGATCAATGACGTGAAATAAATATCCTGTTCTCTTTTTGTCTCCCGCATCAGCGGGACGATGGTCGGACACATCGGGGTTATTTCTTATGCGCCTCGGCGAACTCCCGCATGCAGGCCACCAGAGCCTCGACGCTCTCCTTCGGCAGGGCGTTGTAGCACGACGCGCGGAAGCCGCCCACCAGGCGGTGGCCCTTGATGCCGACCATGCCGCGGCTCTTGGCGAACTCCATAAACTCGGGAGCCAGCTCCTCGCAGCCCTCGGCCATCACGAAGCAGATATTCATCAGCGAACGGTCCTCCTTTTCGACCGTTCCGCGGAAGAGCGGGTTGCGGTCGATCTCGTCGTAGAGCAGCGCGGCCTTCTCTTTGTTGCGGCGGTAGATTTCGTCGACGCCGCCGATCGACTTGAGCCACTTCAGGGTCTCCTTCAGGACGTAGATCGGGAACACGGGAGGAGTGTTGAACATCGAGTTGTTCTCGACATGGGTCCTGAACGACATCATCGTCGGCAGGTCGCGGACGATCCTGTCCAGCATGTCCTCGCGGATGATGGCGAACGCCACGCCCGCGGGAGCCAGGTTCTTCTGCGCGCCGCCGTAGATCATGGCGTATTTCGAAACGTCCACCGGACGCGAGAGGATGTCCGAAGACATGTCGGCGATCAGGGGCACGGGCGACGAGAGGTCCTCGTGGTACTCCGTGCCGTAGATCGTATTATTGGAGGTGATATGCACATAGTCCAGGTCGGCGGGAATGGCGAAACCCTTGGGGATATAGGTGAAGTTCCTGTCCTCGGACGAAGCCAGCACTTCCACTTCGCCGTAACGCTTCGCCTCCTTGATGGCCTTCTTGGCCCAGACACCCGTATTCACATAACCGGCCTTCTTACCCAGGAAGTTGGCGGGGATTTCGAAGAAGTAGGTACTTGCACCGCCCCCCAGATAGATGATCTTGTAGTTGTCGGGAATGTGGAGCAACTCGCGGAAAAGAGCGTCGGCCTCGGCCATCACGTCGTCGAAATCCTTCGTCCGGTGCGAGATCGAGAGCAGCGAAAGACCCGATCCGTTGAAGTCGAGAATTGCCTTGGCTGCATTTTCGATGACCTCGTCCGCCAGAATGGAAGGTCCCGCATTGAAATTGTGCTTTTTCATAATAATTCGTATGTGATTTGAATGATCTGACTCCTAACTGTTAGTTTACTAACACAAATATAAATAAAAAAATTTCATAAATACAAATATAGCCAAATAAATTTCAATCCGCAGGAAGAATGCGTCTCTTTTTGGATTGTTTTTATTAATTTTGCCGGGAATAAACCCCGGTCCCGGACAGGGCGGCCCGGCGGAACGGACAAATCCGGCTCCGCCACCGGTTTGCGTTGTCCCGGCCGGAAACACAAGTTCCCGTACACATGGTAAAATCAATGACCGGCTTCGGCAAAGGCGAGGCCACACTCCGAAATAAGAAAATCACGGTCGAGATACGCTCGCTGAACTCCAAGCAGCTGGACCTCTCGCTGCGGCTCCCGGCAGTCTACCGGCAGTCGGAATACGAAATCCGCAACCTGATCGCCCGCACGATCCAGCGGGGCAAGGTCGACGTCTTCGTCTCGGTCGAGTCACAGTCCGTCGAGACACCGGCGCGCATCAACCGCGAGCTGTTCCGCGAATACCTCCGCCAGATGAACGACACGCTTTCGTTCTCGGGCATCGACGCCGGCTACGACGCCATCCTGCCGGTGATCATGCGCCTTCCGGACGTCGTGGCGACCGAGGCTGAAGCCATCTCCGAGGAGGAGCACGCCGGGCTGATCGCAGCCGTGGAGGCCGCCGCCGCGCAACTCGACGCCTTCCGGGCGCAGGAAGGCGCCATCCTGATCGCCGACCTGCTGCGCCGCGTGGAGCTGATCGAACAGTACCGGGAGGAGGTCGTGCCCTTCGAGAAAGCCCGCACCGAGACCGTCAAGGCCCGCATTCTGGACAACCTCTCGAAACTGGCCGTCGACGTGGACCGCAACCGCCTGGAGCAGGAGATGATCTTCTACCTCGAAAAACTCGACATCACCGAGGAGAAGGTGCGCCTCACGAACCACTGCAACTACTTCCGCGAAGTGGCCTCTTCGGAGGAGGGCGCAGGGCGCAAGCTGGGCTTCATCGCGCAGGAGATGGGCCGCGAAATCAACACGATGGGTTCGAAGGCCAACGAGCCGAACATCCAGATTCTCGTGGTCAAGATGAAGGACGAGCTGGAGAAGATCAAAGAACAGGTGTTGAACATATTGTAGAAATATCCGGACGGATTCCGGCTGACAACCCGGTCGCATGCGATAAGCCCCTCCCGAGGGAGGGTTTTGGAGCGGGGGCAGACTTGTAAACGACGCCAACGGCGGCGACAACAACAGGAGACCGGGTTGCTAACCGACATAAAATCAATCGCCATCTGATTATGGGTAAAGTCATCATATTCTCGGCCCCGAGCGGCTCGGGCAAAACCACTATCGTCCACCGGTTGCTGGAACGCTATCCGCAGTTCGAATTTTCCATCTCGGCGACCAGCCGCGCCCCCCGCGGCCAGGAGCGCGACGGGGTGGACTACTACTTCCTCTCGCACGGGGAGTTCATGCAGGCCGTGGCCGAAAACCGCTTCGTGGAGTGGGAGGAGGTCTACAAGGGGACCTGCTACGGCACGCTGCGCTCGGAGGTGGAGCGCATCTGGGCCAAGGGCCATGTGATCGTCTTCGACGTCGACGTGGTCGGCGGCATCAACCTCAAGCGCATCTTCGGCGACGAGGCCTGCTCGGTGTTCATCATGCCGCCTTCGGTCGAGGAGCTGCGCCGACGGCTCGAAGGCCGCGGCACGGACGCCCCGGAGGTGATCGACCGCCGCGTGGCCAAGGCCGAATTCGAACTGACGAAAGCCCCCGAGTTCGACCACGTGGTGGTCAACGACTGCCTCGACGAGGCCGTGTGCGGCACGTGCAGCATCCTCGACCAATTCATCGCACGGTAGGATGAAACGGGTCATGCTCTATTTCGGGTCGTTCAACCCCGTGCACAAAGGCCACATCGCGCTGGCGGAATACGTCGTCGGGCAGGGTCTCTGCGACGAAGCCGTGCTGGTCGTTTCGCCCCAAAGCCCCTATAAACAAGCCGCGGAACTGGCTCCCGAGATGGACCGTTTCGAAATGGCCGAAATCGCCTGCGCGGCTTCGGCATATCCGGATAAAATCAAACCTTCGGTCGTGGAGTTCCTGCTGCCGAAGCCCTCATACACAATAGATACCCTGCGTTACCTAAAGGAAAACTTCGGATCGGAGATGCAGTTCTCGATCCTGATGGGCAGCGACCAGATCGCACGCCTCCCGGGGTGGAAGGAGTATGAACGGATCCTCGAATACCCGGTTTACGTCTACCCGCGGCGCGGCGAACCGGCGGAAGGATTCGAAGGACGCATCACGCCGCTGACGGACGCCCCGTTGCAGGACTTCGCCTCGACCGACGTGCGCGACCGCATCGGGCGGGGTGAGGACGTCGCCGCCATGCTCGACGAAGGCGTCGCCGCCTACATCCGCCGCAAGGGACTGTGGAGTCCCGCGACGCGCATCGCGGCCCTCGGGGCGCAGATCGCCGCCGAACCCGAAAACACGGCGCTCTACGTCGAGCGCGGAAAACTCCACTACCGGATGGGCGAGTGGGGTCCGGCGCTCAACGACTTCAACGCCGCACTGCGCATCGACGCGGAGCACGTCGAAGCCAAGGAGTTCGCCCGGATGGTGCAGGAGATACTGGAATTCCGATACAAAGACATATACAACCCCTGAAATGACACGTTTGAAGATAGCCCTCCTGGCGGGCGGAGACTCGCCCGAACGGGGAATCGCCCTTCAGAGCGCCGCCCAGATCGAGGCGGCCCTCGACCACTCGAAATACGACATCACGGTCGTAGACCTCCACCGCCGCGACTGGCACTACACGGCCCCCGACGGGCGGCAGTGGCAGGTCGACAAGAACGACTTCTCGATCACCGTCGACGGCGTTCACATAGTCTTCGATTATGCCCTTATCATCATTCACGGCACACCGGGAGAGGACGGCAAACTGCAAGGCTACCTCGACATGATGGGCGTTCCCTATTCGTCGTGCTCGATGACCTCGTCAGTCATCACCTTCGACAAGATCACCACCAAACGCACGCTCGCGGGCCGCGTCAACCTGGCCCGCGAGGTGTTCCTGCGCCGCGGCGAAGCGTTCGACCCGGCGCAGATCGCCGCCGAACTGGGAATGCCCCTGTTCGTGAAGCCCAACGCCAACGGCTCGTCGTTCGGCGTGACGAAGGTGCACGCCCCGGAGGAGCTTCCGGCGGCCGTCGAAGCGGCATTCGCCCAGGGTGACGAGATTCTGATCGAGGAGTGCGTAACGGGCCGCGAAATGGGCTGCGGAATGCTCGTCGCCGGCGGGAGGGAGTATGTTTTCCCGATCACGGAGATCGTTTCCAAGAAAGATTTCTTCGACTACCAGGCCAAGTACACCGAAGGCTATTCGGACGAGATCACCCCTGCGGACATCACCCCGGAGGTGAAGGCCGAGCTGAACCGCATGACCCGCGAGGCGTACCGCACCTGCCGCTGCTCGGGCGTCGTAAGGGTGGACTTCATCGTCACCCCCGAGGGCGTGCCCTATTTCATCGAGCTGAACTCGATTCCCGGCATGAGCGCCGGAAGCATCGTCCCCAAGCAGGCCCGCGAAATGGGTATGTCGCTCGGGGAACTCTACGACATCATCATCGCCGACACCTGCCGCAAATGATCGAGATAGACGACAAAATCGTAAGCGCCGACCTGCTGCGCGAATGTTTCGCCTGCGACATCGCGCAGTGCAAAGGGATCTGCTGCGTCGAAGGCAACGCCGGGGCGCCGCTCGAAGCCGACGAGGTGGAGATCCTCGAACGCGAATACCCCAATTACAAACCCTACATGACGGCGGAAGGCATCGGGGCCGTCGAACGGCAGGGATTCATGGTCGTCGACGAGGACGGCGACCTGACGACACCGCTGGTCAACGGAGCCGAGTGCGCCTATACCTACACGGAGAACGGCGTGACGCTCTGCGCCATCGAAAAGGCGTGGGCCGAAGGCAGGACCCCGTTCCGCAAGCCGATTTCGTGCCACCTCTATCCGATCCGCGTGATGCGTTTTTCGAACGGCACGGTGGGGCTCAACTACCACCGCTGGTCGGTGTGCGCCCCGGCCCGCCGGTGCGGCGCCAGGCTGGGCATCCCGGTCTACAAAGCCCTCCGGGAACCGATCGTCCGCCGTTTCGGCGAGGAATTCTACAAGGCGCTGGAAGCCGCCGAAGAACTGATCAGACAACAATAAGAGAAATAAGAGACTATGAAAAAATACATCCTTACCTGCATCGCCCTCTCGATGGTCTTCACCGCAATGGCCCGCAAGCCCAAAAACTCACGGACGGCCGACGCAGCGGCCCGCGAAATTGCCGCGGCTGATTCGCTCCGCTCGGTGGCGTTGCGGCAGGCCGCGCTGATCGACTCGCTGCAAAGCATCGTCCTCGTCGCAGACCGCACGGCCGGAGAGACAGAGGCCCCGGAACCCGCACCGGTCATCGACCCGGAGCAGGCCGCAGCGGATTCGGTGGCGGCGCTGCGCCTGCGCCTCCGTCCCACGAAAATCGAGTCCATCTTCGACACCAACGGCCTGACCGTGCTCGACACCCTGGCCACGGAAAACGACGCCGTGCAGGTGATACTGTACAGCAACAACAGCTGGAAATACATCCTCAACCGCGAGGTGGCCAAAGACAGCACGATTTTCGAGAAATACTGGGACACGACGACGCTCTTTCCCTACAAGGAGGTCGACATGTCGGGAATGCCCAAATCGGTGGTGATCGACCTCGTCGACTCGCTGACCAGCTACCATTGCCCCTATCAGGGTTCGGTACACCCGCGCGGCAAATACGGCCCGCGGCGCCGGCGCCAGCACCAGGGCGTGGACCTGCCGCTGAAGATGGGCGATCCGGTATACGCCACCTTCTGCGGCCGCGTGCGCATCTCGCAGTACAACAAGGGCGGCTACGGCAATCTGGTGATCATCCGCCACGACAACGGGCTGGAGACCTATTACGGCCACCTGTCGGAACGTCTGGTGGAACCCGACCAGTGGGTCGAGGCGGGGCAGATCATCGGTCTGGGCGGTTCGACGGGCCGTTCGACGGGTCCCCATCTCCATTTCGAAACCCGTTACTACGGGCAGTCGTTCGACCCCGAACGCCTGATCGACTTCAAGAACGGAACGCTGAGCCGCGAGACCTTCCTCCTGAAGAAGTCGTTCTTCAGCATCTACTCCAACGCCGGGCAGGATTTCGAAGACGAGATCGCCAACGAGGAGCAGGACAAGAAGGAAGCCGCCGAGAAGGCCGCCATGAAATACTACAAGATCCGTTCGGGCGACACGCTGGGCGGCATCGCCCGCCGCTACGGAACGACCGTGACGAACCTCTGCCGCCTGAACGGCATCAAGTCGACCACCGTGCTGCGCATCGGACGCTCGCTGCGGGTGCGATAGGGCAGTCCCCGATACAGAAACCGCCGGACTTTCGAAAGTCCGGCGGTTTTCCTATTCGGACGCAAACGGCGTCGCTTCGTCCCGAAGCCCCAAAAAACGATTCCCGGCCCCGGGCGCAGAACCGAATGACAAGCGTCCCGAAGCCACCGTCCGCCCCTAAAACCCGCCTTTTAGGCGGGCGGGCGCAGAACCGGACAGGAAGCCGGAAGACTTGCCCATCGCTCCCTAAAACCCGTCTTTTAGACGGGTTTCTTGCGCTGAACGGCGTCGATGGCATCGATCACCGCACCGCGGAAGCCCTTGCGCTCCAGTTCGGCAACGCCCGCGATCGTCGTTCCGCCGGGCGAGCAGACGGCGTCCTTCATCGCACCGGGATGCTGCCCCGTGGCGAGCTGCAATTTCCCGGTCCCGACGATCATCTGGCCCGCCATGCGGTAGGCATCGGCGCGCGCAACGCCGTGCTTGACGGCAGCGTCCCCGAGCGCCTCGATGAACATGGCGACGAACGCCGGGCCGCAGCCGCAGACGGCACTCGATATGCCGAGCAGGGCGGTGTCCATCGGCAAGACGAGGCCGATCTTCGAAAAGAGCGCCTCCACCTGCCGCCACTCCCCGTCCGAAAGCGAATGGCGGCGTTCACAGACGACGATGCCTTCGCAGACCGAAACGGGCGTGTTGGGAACGGTACTCAAATGGTGCGTGCCGGGGGCGAGTATCCGCTCGTAATCGTCGAACGTGACGCCCGCGGCCACCGAAACGACGATCTTACCCGCCAGTTGTTCCCGTACGGGCGTAAGCACCGCTTCGACCTGGTAGGGCTTCACGGCGACGACCACCAGATCGGCGAACGCGACGAGTGCCGCCGCATCGTCGAAAGCCCGGAAGCCCTGCGGCTCCGTATTGCGCTGCAATTTCGCACGGTCGCGCGCGCACGCGCCGATGTCGCCGGGCCGCACGGCCCCCGAGCGGACAAACCCGCCCGCCATGGCCTGCGCCATATTTCCGAATCCGATAAAACCGATTTTCATATAAGTCTGGTATAATTTATCATTCGTGCAGCAACCACTCATAAAACGGGCTTCTTAAGCCCGCGCCGGCCGAATATCAACGAACCGACGCGCACCATCGTCGAGCCGCACTCGACAGCCAGCGGATAGTCGTGCGACATGCCCATCGACAGCGTGTTGAACCGCGGCCCGAAATAGGGTTGCAGCAACTCGAAACAGCGTTTCAGCTCCATGAAATCACGGCGTATCGCCCCGCCGTCGTCGGTATTGGTGGCAATGCCCATCACGCCCCGCACGCAGACGTTCGGCATGCGGGCAAACGGGGCCGTGCGGACGTACTCCATCAGCCCGGCCATGTCCCAGCCCGTCTTGGTCTCCTCCTCGGCGACGCGGATCTCTAGGAGGATTTCGAGCGTCCGCCCGCACTTGGCCGCCTCGCGCTGGATCGCCTCGGCCAGCCGCGCGCTGTCGACCGAATGGATCAGCGCGACGAACGGGGCGATGTATTTGATCTTGTTGGTCTGCAGGTGGCCGATCATGTGCCACTCGATGTCCTTGGGCAGGGCTTCGTGTTTTTCGCGCAGTTCCTGCGGGCGGCTCTCGCCGAAAACGCGGTGGCCGGCGTCGTAGGCCTCGCGGATCGCCTCCGCGGGATGGGTTTTCGACACGGCGACCAGCGTGACGCCCCCGGGAAGCGTCGAGCGCACGAACGACAGTTGACAAGCTATATCCGACATTGGTCTTTCAGTTTTACCCGGTAAAAATACGCAAAATTCGTACAACGTGAAACAGACCCGGGAAAAATCCGGGCCTGCGACTCGTTTTTCTGCCCGAAAACCCTATTTCGCCACGACGATCTCCGAGCAGCCGAACTCCCCGGGAAGCGTCCGCTGCGTCTTCTTCAGCGCATCGTAGACGTGAATGCGGCGCGTACCGTCCGCCTCGCACAGCAGGTAGATTTCCAGCGAATCCTTATCGGGAGCGTACTCCGTGACCGAAAGCGCCGTGCCCGGAACTTCAGCCAGCGTCTCGCCGAAAGCGCCGTCACCGGCAGCGTTGAACAGCCGCAGCTGCGTTTTGCCCCCGGCCGAAACGGCATAGCCGCCCACCTGGTACAGTTTTTCCGGCTCGTCGGCCGGGGCGGCCACAGTCCGGAAGGGAATCATCGCATCGGCCCCGACGGCTTCGCCCGACCCCGATCCGCCGTAGACCCTCAACACCAGCGGAGCGCACGTCCCGTCGGCGTTGCGCTGCGCCAGCAGCAGTTCGGAGCCGACCCGCACGAACGGCTGCACGGCCAGCGTCTGCACGACCTCCCCGGGTATCTGCCAGGAGACCGGGGAGACGGGCGAAGTGCGGGTCACGGTTTGCGTGGTCAGCGTCAGCCGCCCGGAATCGTAGTTCAGGAATCCCACGGAAGAGTCGGAAACCAGCCCGGCAAACAAATAATCGCCGAACCCGAAGTCGTTCCAGTACTTCATCGTCAGATCGACACCCACCGCCGAACCGGAGTACAGGCCGTAAATCCAGCCCGAGCCGGGAACGCCCACCGGGCAGGCGATTCCCCGACCGACGCCGAGCGTTTTGACCGGCGTTACGCCGCCCGTCGCCGGGTCGATCCGGTCGACGCGGGTTTCGTCCGTATCGAAAACCGAAAGGCCGTAGAGCGCCGCCTCCCCGGGCTGCCCGTCGGCGACCCGGATCTTACCCAGCGGCATCATCCTGCCCCGGCGGAACAACAGCACCCGGACCGTGGAAGCAGGGTAGTGCCCCGGGGCCAGGAAGGTGATGCCCGTGGCCGTGCGCGACGAGACGATCCCCCGCACGCCCTTGGCGTAGCCCTCCGGAGCGAACGCCCCGGAACCGTCCGTCCAGTAGATTTCGAGCATGATTTCATCGTCGGACTCGAACCCTTCGGCCGAGACGGTCACCCCGTCACCGGGTGTAAAGACCCACGAATCGGGCGGCATGACGACGTTCTTCACGAAAACGGGAACCCGGTTCTTATCCGAAGAACAGGCCCCGAAAATCGCCCCGGAAAGGAGCAGGAACAGAATCCTTTTCATTCAAGCATTTGAATTTCATATTTTTACCTCCGCTCCGGGGGGGGGCATTTCCGGGATATGCAGTACGCGCATCCGATCACAAAGATAGCGTTTTTCTGCCGTTTCCGCATCGTTTCCATCTTTGGGACCGGTGCCGCAACGACGCTTTCAGTAAATCGGAAGGTTTTGCCGGGCCGGACGCGCTTCCGTTTGCACCTGTCCGACTTTTTTTTTGCCCGACCGCATGCAATTCGGTTTTGCATCTGTCCGACTTTTTACTATCTTTGGTGTCAAAACCCGAAAAACAATGAAAAAACTCCGATTGATTCTTGCAGCGACAGCCGTATGCGCATACGGCGCGGCGTCGGCCTGCACCAATTTCATCGTCACCCGAGGAGCTTCGACCGACGGTTCGGTGATGGTCACCTATGCGGCGGACTCCCACGCGCTCTACGGCGCGTTGTACCACACCCCCGGCGGCAAGCACAAGTCCGGGGCGATGCTGCCCGTCTACGAATGGGACACGGGCCGTTACCTGACGGACATCCCGCAGGTCAAAGAGACCTGGTCGACCATCGGCAACATGAACGAGCATTCGCTCATCATCGGCGAAACGACCTACGGAGGCCGTCCCGAACTGGAGGACTCGACGGGCCGCATGGACTACGGATCGCTGATATACATTACGTTGCAGCGGGCCAGGACCGCCCGCGAGGCCATCGGCGTGATCGCCGAGCTGGCCGACACCTACGGCTATGCGTCGAGCGGCGAGTCGTTCTCGATCGCCGACCCGAACGAGGCGTGGATCATGGAGCTGATCGGCAAGGGCTGCAAGCTCGACAAAAAGGGCCGGAACACCCGCAAAGGCATCGTCTGGGTGGCGCGCCGCATTCCCGACGGCTATGTCTCGGCCCACGCCAACCAGGCCCGCATCACCACCTTCCCGAAGGACGATCCCGAGAACTGCCTCTACTCCCCGGACGTGATCTCGTTCGCCCGTGAGATGGGTTACTACGACGGCCCGGACGCCGATTTCAGCTTCTGCGACGCCTATGCGCCGCTCGACTTCGGCGCCATGCGCGCCTGCGAAGCCCGCGTGTGGGCCTTCTTCCGCACCGTGGCCGACGACATGGACCGATACACCGACTACGCGATGGGCCACAACAAGGACAACCGCATGCCGCTGTGGGTGAAGCCCCGCGCGAAGGTGTCGCCCAAAACAGTCTTCGACTGCATGCGCGACCACTACGAAGGAACTCCGATGGACATGACCGCCGACATCGGCGCCGGAGGCCACAACTGTCCCTATCGCTGGCGCCCGATGGAGTTCGAGGTCGACGGCGTGAAGTACGTCAACGAGCGCGCCACGGCCACCCAGCAGACCGGATTCTGGTTCGTGGCGCAGGCCCGGCCCGGCGTGACGGACGACATGGGCATCCTCTGGTTCGGCGTGGACGACGCGGCCACCTCGTGCCTGACGCCGATCTTCTGCTCGGCACAGGAGGTTCCCGAGTGCTTCCGCGAGGGCAACGGCTCGATGCTCGAATATTCGCCCACGTCGGCGTTCTGGCTCTTCAACCGCACGACCAATTTCGCCTACATGCGGTATGACATGATCTCGGCGGACATCCGCAAGGTCGCGGACAAGTGGGAGAACGACATGCTCCGCAACGTGCAGGCGCTCAACGCCAAAGTCGGCAAAATGTCGCCCGGGGCACGGCGCGGCTACCTCACGGAGCTGAGCGTTTCGACGGCACAGCAGCTTTTCGACCGCTGGCAGAAACTCAATGGCTACCTGCTGGTGAAATACATGGACGGCAATGTGAAGAGCGAGCACGGCGACGTGCTGTCGTTCCTCGACGGCGACGGCGGCCCGGCGCATTTCGTCGACAACGGCAACGGCAAACAGATCCCCGGCAAGATCCAGTTCCCGGGCTACAACGAGAAGTGGAAACGCGCCGTGGCGGCCGATAACGGAGAAGTCTTAAAAGTAGTAAAATAATGCGGTACGACATCATCATCGTGGGCAGCGGCCCCGGAGGTTATGTGGCGGCGATCCGTGCCGCGCAATTAGGCAAAAAGGTGGCGCTCGTGGAGCGCGCCGAACCGGGAGGCGTCTGCCTCAACTGGGGCTGCATCCCGACCAAGGCGCTGCTCAAGAGCGCGCAGGTCTACGGATACTGCAAAAATGCGGAGCATTACGGACTGGAAGCGTCCGGAGAGATCCGGCCGAATCTGGAAAAGATCGTGGCGCGTTCGCGCGGCGTGGCCGAGACCATGTCGAAGGGCGTGCAGTTCCTGCTGAACAAGAACAACATCGACCTGATCCCCGGATTCGGGCGCCTCACGGCCCCGGGACGGCTCGACGTGGACGGCACGGAGTACGAGGCCGACCACATCGTCCTCGCCACGGGAGCCAGACCGCGCGAAATGCCCTTCATGCCCGTAGACGGCGAGCATGTGATCTCCTCGCGGCAGGCGCTGACGCTCACGCGCCTGCCCGAATCGATGATCGTCGTAGGCTCGGGAGCCATCGGCAGCGAATTCGCGTGGTTTTACGCCGCGCTGGGCGTGCGGGTCACCATCGTCGAATACATGCCCCGCATGATGCCGCTCGAAGACGAGGAGGTGTCGAAGACCATGGAGCGCACGTTCCGCAAACTGCGCGCGACGGTGCTCACGGCAACCACGGTAAAAGCCGTGAAGGTCAATGCCGAAGGGCTTTGCGAAGTGGAGGTCGAGGGCAAAAAGGGCGCGGAGACGCTCACGGCGGAGATCGTGCTGTCGGCCGTGGGCATCAAGTCCAACATCGAAGGCATCGGACTCGAAGAGCTGGGCGTCGCCACGGAGCGCGACAAGATCGTCGTGGACGCGTTCTACCGCACCAACGTCCCGGGCATCTACGCCATCGGCGACATCGTGCCGGGTCCGGCGCTGGCGCACGTGGCTTCGGCCGAGGCCGTCTGCTGCGTGGAGTCCATCTGCGGACTCGACCCCGCGCCGGTGGACTACACGACCATTCCGTCGTGCATCTTCACACAGCCCGAGGTGGCGTCGGTAGGCATGACCGAGCGGCAGGCCGAGGAGCGCGGCATCGCCTATAAGGCAGGGCGTTTCCCCTTCACCGCATCGGGCAAGGCCACGGCGGCGGGCGACCGCGACGGATTCGTCAAACTGCTCTTCGACGCGGAGGACCGCCTGCTGGGGGCGCACATGGTCGGGGCTTCGGTGACCGAGATGCTGGCCGAGCCGACGCTGGCGCGCACGCTGGGCGCCACGGCCCACCGGATAGCCCGCACGATCCACGCCCATCCGACGATGAACGAGGGCATCATGGAGGCCGCCGAAGCGGCGATGGGCGCGGCGATCCATCTCTGACAGCCGAACCGTCCCGATAAGCCGAACCGCCCCTGCCGCTATGTTGTGCGGCAGGGGCGGTTCGATTCAAGGCACGGTCCTTTCAAATCTTTCAGACCCGCAGCGTCACGACAAAGCGCGCGCCCTGCGTATAGGAAGTGTCGAGGCGTATCTCCCCGCCCGACTTCCGGGCGATCAGCCGACAGAGGCTCAACCCCAGCCCGAGGCCCTGCGCAAAGGGATCGGCCTTGTAGAACCGCTCGAAAACCCGTTCCGCATCCGCAGGATCGATGCCGCAGCCCGTATCGGTCACCGAGAGGGTCAGCAGGCCGTTCCCGGCACAGCCGCAGGCGACCGTGACCGAACCCTTCGGGGTGAATTTGACGGCGTTCTTGAGCAGTTCGCGGATCAGTTCCGTCACATAGCCGCGGTGGAGCGGCACGACGATCTCCGGCCCGGCGAAATCCATCCGGTATTCGACCCCATCCTTCGGCGGCAGGCGCTCGATCTCGGTGCGGATGAGCTGGCAGATGTCCACCGGCATCTTGGGCAGCTCCGCAACCGTATTGTCCAGCTGCGAGACTTCGAGCATGTCGTTGATCAGGGCCGTGAACAACTGCGTGTTGTCGCGGATGATCTGCGCGAATTCGACGCTCTCCTCCTTCGAAAGCCCGCCTTCGGCGATCAGTTCGGCAAAACCGTTGATGGCGTTCAGCGGCGTACGGATCTCGTGGCTCATCGAACCCATGAAATCGCGTTTGAGGCGGTCGCTCTCCAGCGCCCGCTGGGATTCGATGCGCAGGTTGTGCTCCAAATGCTTGATGCGCGTGAGGTTACGCCACAGATAGATCACCGCGACGATGGCGATGGCCAGGATGACGGCAATGAACCACAGCAGGTTACGGCGTTTCTGGGCCAGCAGCAGCGCCCGGTCGCGCTCGACCTTGTCCAGCCCGTACTGCACTTCCAGTTCGCCCACGCGCTGCGCATATTGCAGCGACGCAAGGGAGTCGCGCACGGCGATCACCTCCCTATACGCGCCGCCGGCCTCCTTGTAGCGCCCCATGCGTTCGTAGAGATTCGCCCGCCGGGCATACATGTCCGCCAGCTGCGCCGACATGCCTGCGGGGCGCGAAACCAGGATCAGCGAATCGTTGTAAACCATCGCATTGGCGTAATCGCCCCAGTGTTCGTAATAGGAAACGCTGATATTGTAGAACCAGTGCCGGTCCAGCAGCATGTTGTCCTGCGACGAGGAGCTCTCCACGAAACGGCGGTAGCGGTCGTAATAGGCGCCGGCCCGCTGGCGGTCGATCAGCGGCGAGGTGCACATCGTATAGTAGCAGACCAGATAGGACATCTCCTTGGGAATGTAGGGGCGGCGGCGCACGACCTCCGGATCGAGGTAATAGGCATCGAGCATCGCCAGGTAATCGTCGGCGGTGCGCACCAGAGCGTCACGGTCCCTCGTGGTGCCGTACACCGAGATCAGGCAGGTAATCAGGTTGGCGTGGAAATTCCGCCGCGCGGTGGGCCGCATCTTCGGCAGCAGGGCGGCTTCGTCGGTCCAGTAGGGGAGTCCGCGCTCCATGTGCATCCGGCCCTCGGCCGAACCGAGTTTATAGGCGGCGATGCCCTTCAGAAAGAGCTGGGAAGCCTCGTCGCAGACCGTATGCGGCGGGCTGGTGCGGACCGAGTCGACGTAGTCCTGGCACAGCCGCACGGACTCCTCCGTCCCGGCGACCTGAATCCGGCGCGCCATGTCCACCATGCGGTAATAGGCCGGAAGTCCCTCCATGCTGCTGCCTTCCAGCAGCGGCTCCACGGCGCGGAGCAGTATTCCGAGCGAGTCGGCCGATTCGGGACGGGCGATGTAATAGGAAGCCAGCGAACCGAGCGACGACCCGACGGCGAAGGCGTCGCCTGCGGCAAAGGCCTCGTCGAAGAGTTTGCGCGCATAGAACATTTCGTCCTCCGACGAATCGGTCAGGTCCTTGAGGTTGAGCAGGATGTCCACCCGCCTCCGCGCATCGCCCTCGGCGGCGTACGCGCCTTTGAGCGAATCGATCAGACGGTCTTTGGGAAATGCGGACGCCGAGGCGGTGAAGCCTACGCAAAGCAGCATCCACAGCAATTTAGTCATAAGCCGGGTATTGTTCATCAAATGTAGGCAAAAAAAACGAAGATTCAAACCGCCGCGTTAAAATGTGGAGTTTATGTGCCGCTTCCGAATGCGGACCACGGGAAAAACAGGCGGCGGACCCGATGGGGTCCGCCGCCTGGCATTTCGGTGCACGGGATCGTCACTTGAACCACTCCTGCAAATGGTCGCGGCCGTAGAAGTAGTAAACCGCAAACCCCACCCAGCTGGTGAGCAGCACCACGACCGACGCGATGACCTTTCCCGCCGTGGAGATGTTCTTTTTGAAGATGTCCAGCACGCACCAGATCGCGCACACGAGGCCGATCAGCCAAATAATCGTTCCAATCATAACAATTTGAATTTAGAAAAACATTGATGTTCGAATATGTCCGCCGGGTAAACCACGTCCGAGAGGAACAGCCCCTGGGCCGGGGCGCCGGCGCTCGACCGCGACAGGTCGCGGCTCGCGACGATCTCGCGGAACTCGCCGGGCGTGTACCGTCCGCGGCCCACGTCGACCAGCGTGCCGGCCAGCGACCGCACCATGTTGCGCAAAAACCGGTCCGCACGGATCGTGAAACACATCGTGCCGCGGGGACTGACGGTCCAGACGGCCTCCTTCACATGACAGATATTGGTCTTGTTGTTCGAATTGAGCTTGGCGAAAGAGGTGAAATCGTCGAACTCCGGCAGCATCGCCGCCGCCTCGTTCATCCGCCCGACGTCGAGCGGAACGTAATACTGCCACGTCAGATGCCGCGTGAAGGGATTCTTGCGCGGCTCGATGAAATAACGGTACTCCCGTTCGCGGGCGTGGAAGCGGGCGTGGGCATCCTCCGCGACGGGCGTCATGCTGCCCACGGAGATATCCCCGGGAAGCAGGAAATTGAGCTTGTAGACCGTCTGCGCAGGATCGTCGACGGGCCGTTCGCAGTCGAAGTGCGCCACGTAGTAGGCCGCATTGACCCCCGTGTCGGTACGCCCGGCGCCCGTCACGGAGACCGGTTCGCGCAACAGGGTAGCGAGCGCACGTTCGAGCGTCTGCTGCACGGAAGGCTGGTCGGGCTGCCGCTGCCAGCCGCAGTAGGCGGCCCCGTTGTACCGGAGTTCGAGAAAATAGCGCATGCCGGAAATGATTTGTTCGGCAAATATACGAAATTCCGGAATACTATTGTACGCTCTCCTGCGTTTAGATTCACAAATAATTCGTATCTTTGTACGAATATCTCGACAAAACAAATGAAAGCAGCGATCATAGGATACGGTAAAATGGGACGCGAGATCGAACGGATACTCGCCGAAAGGGGCCACGAAACGGCCCTCGTCATCGACACGGACAACGCGCACGAACTCGACGCCGCACATCTGGCGGGCATCGACGCGGCGCTGGAGTTCACGATGCCCGAAACGGCCTACCGCAACATCCGCACCTGCATCGAATGCGGCGTGGCGGTGGTGAGCGGCACGACGGGCTGGACCGACCGCCTCGGCGAATTGCAGGAGCTGTGCCGCGAGCGGGGCGGGGCGTTGTTCTACGCCTCGAACTACTGCCTGGGCGTGAACCTGATGTTCCGCCTCAACCGGCAGCTGGCGGCGATGATCGACCGCGTGGGCGGCTACGACGTACGTATCGAGGAGGTGCACCACACCCAGAAGAAGGACGCGCCGAGCGGCACGGCCATCACGCTGGCCGAGGGCATCGTCGAAAACCTCGCCGGCAAGCAGGGCTGGGTCAACCTGGCCCCGGGCATCGAACACGCCGCGAACCGCATCGAGCGCAGCGGGGAGGCGCCCGCCGACCGGATCGAAATCCGCTCCGTGCGCGAAGGCGCCGTCCCGGGCATCCACACCGTGACCTACGAATCGGAGGACGACGTGCTGGAAATCAGGCACACGATCAAAAACCGCCGCACGCTGGCCCTGGGAGCCGTCGTGGCTGCCGAATTCCTCTGCGGAAAACAAGGCGTCTACTCGATGGACGACCTGCTGAAATAATTGAAACAACCGATATAAAATGGGTAAAATCAAGAACTTATTACACAACAAATGGGTCGGTTTCACGCTGGCCGCATTGCTTTATACGCTCTGGTTCGTGGTCTGGACGGGCAACCTCTGGATGCTGCTGGGACTGCCGGTCATCTTCGACCTCTACATCACGAAGTTCTTCTACCGCTACGTGTGGAGCCACAACGTGAAGATGTGCCAGCGCAGCACAATCTACAAGACGGTTTACGAGTGGGTCAACGCCATCATCTTCGCGACGGTCGTGGCGACGCTGGTGCACATCTTCGTCTTCCAGATGTACGTCATCCCCACCTCGTCGATGGAACGGACGCTGCTCATCGGCGACTACCTCTACGTGAGCAAGGTGGCTTACGGACCGCAGATGCCCAACACGCCGCTGTCGTTCCCCTTCGTACACCACACGATGCCCTTCTCGCAGACCAAGAAATCGTTCTCCGAGGCGATCAAGTGGCCCTACCACCGTCTCAAGGGACTCAAGCCGATCCGCCGCAACGACGTGGTGGTGTTCAACTTCCCGGCGGGCGACACGGTGCTGCTCGAAAACCAGAACGTGACCTATTACGACACGCTGCGCGGTTTCGAGGAGTCGTTCGGCAAGGAGGAGGGACGCAAGCGCCTCAACGAGAAATACACGGTGATCAGCCGTCCGGTGGACAAACGCGAGAACTACATCAAGCGCTGCGTGGGGCTTCCGGGCGACTCGCTCGAAGTCCGCAACGGAAAGGTGTGGGTCAACGGCGAACCGCAGGAGGCGATCCCCGGCCTGCAATACAACTACGTGGTGCAGACCTCGGCGCCCTTCACGCAGTATGCCATCGACAACCTCGGCATCCGGGAGTACAGCGGTTACGGCTCGGGCTACTACATGAACCTCACAGACGAACTCGTCGGGAAGGTCAAGGGCCTGAGCAACGTCATTTCGGTCAACCGCTACATCTACACCCCCAACGACGAGGTGTTCCCGCAGTGGGGCACGCCCCGCTGGAGCCAGGACAACTACGGCCCGATCTGGATTCCGAAGAAGGGAGACACGGTGCAGCTCACGGCGGAGAACCTTCCGCTTTTCCGCCGCATCATCGAGGCGTATGAGAATCACACGCTCGAAGAACGCGACGGGAAAATCATCATCGACGGGAAGGAAACCGCGGAATACACCTTCGCGATGAATTATTACTGGATGATGGGCGACAACCGCCACAACTCGGCCGACTCGCGTTTCTGGGGCTTCGTGCCCGAGGACCACATCGTGGGCAAGGCGTCGTTCGTATGGCTGTCGCTCGATGCGGAAAAGAGTTTCCCCGCGAACATCCGCTGGGAGCGGCTCTTCAGAAAGGTGCGATAGACGTGGCCGGCGACAGTTACAGGACCGTCGCGGCCCCCGCCGAAGCCGCCTGCCGGGAGCGGAGCAGCAAGTTCCTCTCCTGGATCTATCCCGTACGTACGGAGGAGGAGATCCGCGAACGGCTCGACGCGCTGCGCAAACGGTATTACGACGCCACGCACCACTGCTACGCCTGGCGGCTGGGTCCCCGCGGCGAGGCGTTCCGCTCCAACGACGACGGGGAACCGTCGGGAACGGCCGGAAAACCGATCCTCGGACAACTGCTTTCGAACGACATCACGGACTGCCTGGTGGTCGTGGTCCGTTATTTCGGCGGCACGAAACTGGGGGTTCCGGGGCTGATCGCCGCCTACCGGGAATCGGCGGCCGAGGTCATCGCGGCGGCCGAAATCGTGGAGCTGACGGTGGATCGCACGGTGCGGGTCGATTTCCCCTACGTGGCGATGAACGCCATCATGCGGGTCGTCAAGGAGGAGCAGCCGCGCATCGAGGGGCAGACCTTCGACAACCTCTGCACGATGCGGCTCACGATCCGCGAAAGCCGCGCGGAAACACTCGTCGGGAAACTCCGGAAAGCCGGAGGCAGCATCGCCGAAGACAGAAATGAAAAATGAAGAATTAAAAATTATCTTTGGCCGAAAGGCGTCCGCATTCCGGATGCGTCGCGACAAGCCCCTCCCGAGGGAGGGATTTGGGGTGGGGTCAGACTTGTAAACGACGCCAAAGGCGGCGACAACGACCGACCGATATGTAACTCCGGGATAAGTTGTCAAACAAGATACATGAAACACGAAAACTGCATTTATATAAAAGGAGCGCGGGTCCACAACCTCCGCAACATCGAGGTCGAAATTCCGCACAACAAACTCGTCGTCGTGACGGGACTTTCCGGTTCGGGCAAATCGACGCTGGCCTTCGACACGATTTTCGCCGAGGGGCAGCGCCGCTACGTCGAGAGCCTCTCGGCCTACGCCCGGCAGTTCCTCGGGAAGATCAACAAACCCGACGTGGACATCATCACGGGCATCGCGCCGGCCATCGCCATCGAGCAGAAGGTCAACACGCGCAACCCCCGTTCGACCGTGGGCACGACGACCGAAATCTACGACTACCTCAAACTGCTGTTCGCACGCACGGGGCACACCTTTTCACCCGTCTCGGGGCAGGAGGTGCGCTGTTTCAGCGTGGACGACGTGGCCGCCTACATCCTTGCGCACGACGGACAGCGCGTGGCGATCGGCGCACCGCTGGTATTGGGCGAAGGGCAGGGGATCATCGAAAAACTGACGCTGCTGCTCTCGGAGGGCCTTATGCGGGTTTACATGGGCGGCGAGGTGAAACTCATCGAGGAGATTCTGCCCGGAATCGGGCCGGAGACCGGAGCCGAAGACATCCGGATCGTCGTCGACCGCATGCGCGTCACGACGGACGAGGACACGCAGACCCGCATCCGCGACTCGGTGGCCCGCGCTTTCTCCTACGGCGGAGGCATCTGCGAGATCGTCACGGACGAGGGCATACGGGAGTTCTCGTCGCGCTTCGAGGCCGACGGCATCGAGTTCGAACACCCCTCGGAACATCTGTTCAGCTTCAACAACCCGCTAGGGGCCTGCCCCCGGTGCGAGGGTTACGGCAAGGTGATCGGCATCGACGAAGACCTGGTGATCCCCGACAAAAGCAAGACCATTTACGAGGACGCCGTGGCCTGCTGGCGGGGCGAGACGATGCGCAAATGGAAGCAGCAGCTCGTGGAGAACGCCGCGAAGTTCGGCTTCCCGATCCACACGCCGTTCCACGAACTGACTCCCGAGCAGAAACGCCTGCTGTGGCGCGGCAACGAATATTTCCACGGACTCGACGAATTTTTCGAATACATCGACTCGGAGCGGCGCAAGATCCAGTTCCGCGTGATGAAGGCCCGCTACACGGGCAAGACCACCTGCCCCGATTGCGGCGGCTCGCGCCTGCGCAAAGAGGCGTTGTACGTACGTGTCGGCGGCAAGACGATCGCCGATCTGGTGGCGATGCCCGTGGACTCCCTGATCGCCTTCTTCGGCGAGCTGGAACTCGACGAACACGACACGAAAACAGCGTCGCGCATCCTCGTCGAAATCCGCAACCGCCTGCAATACCTCGCCGACGTGGGGCTGGGTTACCTGACGCTCGACCGCCTGTCGTCGACCCTCTCGGGCGGCGAGAGCCAGCGCATCAACCTCTCGACCTCGCTGGGCAGCAACCTCACCGGTTCGCTCTACATCCTCGACGAACCGTCGATCGGACTCCATCCGCGCGACACGAACCGCCTGATCGGCGTATTGAAACAGCTGCGCGACCTGGGCAACACGGTGATCGTCGTGGAGCACGAGGAGGAGGTGATCCGCGCCGCGGACTGGATCGTCGACATCGGTCCCAAGGCCGGGTACAACGGCGGCGAAGTGGTCTTCAGCGGCACGCTGCCCCAACTGCTGAAAAGCAAAAAGAGCCTCACGGCCGACTACCTCACGGGGCGGCGCGAGATCGCCGTCCCGGCGACCGCCCGCGGCTGGAGCAACTCGATAACCGTAAAGGGCGCTCGGGAGAACAACCTGCGCAACGTCGACGTAAGGATTCCCCTGGGCGTGATGACCTGCATCACGGGCGTCAGCGGCTCGGGAAAATCGTCGCTGGCGAAGGGAATCCTCTACCCGGCACTGCGGCGACTGCTGTACGACACGGGCGTGAAGCCCGGCGATTTCGACGGCCTGACGGGCGACGTGCAGCTGCTCAAATCGGTCGAGATGGTCGACCAGAACCCCATCGGCAAGTCGTCGCGCTCAAACCCGGTAACTTACATCAAAGCCTACGACGAGATTCGCAAACTCTACTCGGACCAGCCCTATGCCCAGCACAACGGGCTGGGCGCTTCGGCCTTCTCGTTCAACATCGCCGGAGGCCGCTGCGAGGAGTGCCAGGGCGAAGGCGTGATCAAGGTCTCGATGCAGTTCATGGCCGACGTGGAACTGGTCTGCGAAGCGTGCGGCGGACGGCGTTTCCGCGACGAGGTGCTCGAAGTGAAATACCGCGGCAAGTCGATCTACGACGTGCTGGAGATGACCGTGGACGACGCCGTCGCCTTCTTCGGCGAGGAGTGCAAGAACTCGACCTGCAAACGCATCGTCGAGCGGCTGCAACCGTTGCAGGACGTGGGGCTGGGATACATCAAACTGGGACAGTCGTCGTCGACCCTCTCGGGCGGCGAGAGCCAGCGCGTGAAGCTGGCTTCGTTCCTGACGAAGGATTCGGCGCAGGGAGGCGTCATGTTCATCTTCGACGAGCCGACGACGGGACTGCACTTCCACGACATCTCGAAGCTGCTCGCGGCGTTCAACGCCCTGATCCAGCGCGGACACACCATCGTGATCGTCGAACACAACATGGACATCATCAAGTGCGCCGACTGGGTCGTGGACCTCGGCCCCGAGGCGGGCACGCAGGGCGGACGGGTCGTGTTCGAAGGCACGCCGCGCGAGCTGGAAAAGTGCCCCAAAAGCCACACGGGCGAGTTCCTGCGCCTGCGCACCAAACTTTAAGCGACCGAAATGGAATTTTTCACATACACACTGCCCAACGGCATCCGCGGCATTCACCGCCAGGTGCGCAACACCGTGGCGCACTGCGCGCTGGTGATCGGCGCCGGGAGCCGCGACGAACATCCCGACCAGTACGGGCTGGCGCACCTGGCGGAGCACGCCTTCTTCAAGGGGACCGAGCGCCGCAGGGCGTGGCAGGTCAACTGCCGCCTGGAGAACCTCGGCGGGGAGCTGAACGCCTTCACCACCAAGGAGGACACGACGATCCACGCCACGACGCTCCGGGGCGACTTCGCGAAGGCCGCGGAGCTGATCGCCGACATCGCCTTCCGCTCGACGTTCCCCGACCGGGAGCTGGAGCGCGAAAAGGAGGTGATCGTCGACGAGATCAACACCTACAAGGATTCGCCCGCCGACCTGATCTACGACACCTTCGAGGACATGCTGTTCGAGGGTTCGGAACTGGGCCACAACATCCTGGGCCGCAAGGCGGCGCTGATGCGCTACGACGGCGACGCGATCCGCGCCTTCACGAAGCGCACGCACACCACCGACCAGATGGTGTTTTCGTCGATCGGCAACTTCTCGGCCAAGGCCGCCGAAGCCGTCGCGGCACGCCATTTCGCCGGACAGCCCGCCTCGCAGCGCGGTTTCGTGCGCGCGGCGCCCGCGCCTTACCGGGCCTTCGAGAAAACGGTCACGAAACACACGCACCAGACCCACTGCATCATCGGCAGCCGGGCATTCGGCATCTCGGAGGAGCGGCGGCTGCCGCTGGCGCTTCTGACGAACATCCTCGGAGGGCCGTGCGCCAACTCGCTGCTGAACGTCGTAGTGCGCGAGAAGAACGGACTTTCGTACAACATCGAGGCCAGCTACACGCCCTACGGAGACACGGGCGTCGTAGCCATCTATTTCAGTTCGGACCACAACAACGCAGAGCAGTGCATCGGGCTGATCGAAGAGCAGCTGCACAAGCTGCGCACCGTGCCGCTGACGGCGCGCCAGCTGTCGATGGCCAAGAAGCAGTTCATCGCCCAGCTGGCCATATCGAGCGAAAGCAACGAAAGCTACATGCTCGGGGCGGGCAAGAGCCTGCTGACCCACGACGGCATCGACACCATGGAGCAGGTCTACGCCAAGGTCCGCGCCCTGACGGCCCGGCAGCTCACGGAGGTGGCCGAGGAGATTTTTTCGAATATGTCACGACTTATCTACAAATAAGATGAAAAAAGAAGTTTTATTCCTGTTGCTCGACGATTTCGCCGATTGGGAAGGCGCGTTTCTCGCCACGGGACTCAACACCGGCCTGACCATGGCGGGCGGCGGAACGCCCTACGTGTCACGTACGCTGACACCCACGAAAAAGCAGGTGCGCTCGATCGGCGGGCTGGTCGTCACGGTCGACTACACGGCTGCGACCATGCCCGAAGATTATGCGGCCCTGATCCTCGTGGGAGGCATGCAATGGCAGTCGGAGGAGGCCCGGCGGGTCGTTCCGGTCGTCGAGGCGGCACTTGCGCGCGGCATACTCGTCGGTGCGATCTGCAACGCCGCGTCGTTCCTCGCGGCCCACGGATTCCTGAACGACGTGCGCCACACGGGGAACACCCTCGAAATGCTCAAGGCGTGGGGCGGCGGCCGCTACACGGCAGAAGCCCTCTACGAGGAGCGGCAGGCCGTGCGCGACGGCAACATCGTAACGGCCAACGGCACGGGCTGCCTCGAATTCACGCGCGAATGCCTGCTGTGGCTGCATGCCGATACAGACGAGGTGATCGAGGCTTCGTACCAGTTCAACAAACACGGAATGTACCGGGAATAATGGACCCGCTCGAACGATACATCCACGATTTCTCGGAACCCGAAGAGGCGCTGCTGCACGAACTCGACCGCGAAACCAACCTGCGTGCCGTGGCCCCGCGAATGATCTCAGGGCACATTCAGGGCCGTCTGCTGGAGATGCTCGTGCGGATGCTGCGGCCCCGGCGGGCGCTCGAAATCGGAACCTTCACGGGTTACTCGGCACTCTCGATGGCCGCAGGGCTGGAGGAGGGGGCCGAACTGCACACCGTGGAGGTGGACGACGAACAGGAGGAGTTCATCCGTTCGTACTTCGCCCGCAGCCCCCACGGCCGCAAGATTACGCTCCACATCGGCTCGGCACTCGACATCGTCCCGAAACTGGGCGGAGAGTTCGACCTCGCGTTCATCGACGGCGACAAACGCGAATACCCCGATTACTACCGGATGCTGATGGGCGACGACGGCGGCCGCCCGCTGGTGCACAGCGGGTCGGTGCTGATCGCCGACAACATCCTCTGGTCGGGGAAGGTCGTGCAGCCCGTGGCGCACAACGACCGCCACACGCAGGCGCTCCTCGAATTCAACCGCATGGTCGCCGAAGACCCGCGCACGGAGAACGTCATCCTCCCGCTGCGCGACGGACTGAACCTAATTCGCATCCGATAACATGGAAATCAAGGAATTGCAGGAGCGCGTAGACGCCTGGATCCGGGAATACGGCGTACGCTACTTCTCGGAACTGACCAACATGGCCTGCCTGACCGAAGAGGTGGGGGAGCTGGCCCGCGTGATGGCCCGCCGCTACGGCGACCAGTCGTTCAAGAAGGGCGAAAAGGAAAACCTCGCCGACGAGATGGCCGACGTGCTGTGGGTGCTGGTGTGCCTGGCCAACCAGACGGGCGTGGACCTCACGGCGGCCGTCGAGGCCAATTTCGCCAAAAAGACCGCCCGCGACAAGGACCGTCACCACGACAACCCCAAGCTGTAAAACGCCGCCCGCGGCAAGGCTCCGGCCCGAACCCGTAAAAATGCCCCGTACGACGGCCAAAGCCGCCGCACGGGACATCGCCCGCTTATGGTATCAGCGGGTTATTTATACAGTCTCGGTTCGGTCAGCTTCAGCGGCACGGCGCGTGCGACCACCTGCCGTTCGGGTTCGGCCAGAGACGCATAATCGGCGCCGAACTGCCGCTGCGACACGTCGTTGCGGATCGATCCGAACGACTGGGCGATCAGCCGCTGCACCTCCAGATACCTGCCGAACGAGGCGCCGGGAGCCGTATCCAGCAACACGATGCCTTCGCTGACCGGGCAATTCATCACGCCGCCACCGGGCAGATCGAACTCCTTGACCTGTTTTTCGGACATCGCGGGATCATCGTCCGCATTCAGGATAAAAGCACAGATCAACGCGGGAAGCTCCTCCGGCGAGACACTTTTCTCGCGGAAAGCCTGCCCCGCCATAACGGCGCCCGAACCGTCGATGTGCACCAGAAACAGGTTCCGTTCCTCGATCTTATAAGTCCCTTCGAATCCGCCCACGCTCGGCACGACCACCTTTACCTTGCTGTCGGCAGGAATACGCGAAAGATCGGGCGGCAGCATCCGATCGACGCCGGGATCGGACGCATCCGTACGGAACTGCAGACGGAGGGCATTCGCGCGGCGGGACGCCTCCATCGCATCGGCCAGATCATCCACAAGAGCATCCTTATCGGCCTGAATGACCACCACCATCTTCGCCCGGTCCGCCTCGGAGAGTTTTTCGCGTTCAGCGGCGATAAACCGCTCCAGTTCCCCGGCCGTCACGGGGCGGCCGTTGAAGGTGATCTTTCCGCCGGAACCGATATGGATCGTCGAAACGTGACGGTCCGCGGAGCCGGACGACACCGGGGCTTCGGCGGGTCTGACGGTAAAGCTGCAAAACAGCATCATCGAGGCCACCACGGGGAGGGCTGCACCGAGCCGCGCCAGGGCGAAACGGCGCTTTTTGAATTGGGTCATCATGGCAAATCGTTTTTTGGTGAGTGAATGATTCAGCCCGCAGACTATATCCGGATTATAGCCGAAGAGCTGATGAAAAATAACGGTCCGGTATTCGGTAAGGCCGTAACCGGCGTCGAGCACGTCGCGGTCGGCCTCCCATTCGTGCACCTCCCGCAGCCACCGCCCGGCAATCCAGACGAACGGATTGAACCAGAAGAGACTGCGGACCAGCTCGACGGCGATGCGCTCCGCCGAATGGCGGTGACGGACATGGCTCGCCTCGTGGCAGAGGACGATCATGCGCCGGCGGCCTTCGTATCCTCCGCCCAGAAAAACCGTGTGCAGGAACGAAAAGGGAGTGGCGATCTGCGGATGTTCGGCAAGGGTATAAGCCCCGCAGTCGGTCAGATGCGACCGTCGCCGCAAACGGCGAATCCCGACCATGCGGACCGCAAGAAACCCCAGCGACAGAAACACCGCCGTCAGATAGCCGCCAACAGCCACTGCCCGCGATATGCGCCGCCAGCCGGATGTCACGGCCGGACCGGCAGCGGGGACCTCCCCGGTCGCCTGCACGAGGTTTTCGGCCGGGGGCGCGCCGATCAGCGGCAGCGGATAGACCACCGTCCGGGCAGGGTAGAGCGGAATGTCGAGTGCCGGGATGACCGCCGAGAGAAATACGGCAGCGACCAGATAACGGCGGCAGGCTCTGAATGAAACCTTGCGGACCAGCAGCAGGCGGTAGAACGCCAGGAGCAGTCCGCTGCAAAAGAGCACTTCGAGAAGGTAAAGCAGCGGGGATTTCATGACCGGGATTATTTGCGTTCGCGCAGCATTTCGAGGATGGCATCGGTCTCCTCGACCGAAATCGCCTTGTTCTCCGAGAAAAACGATACCAGGCGGCTCACGGAACCTCCGAAAAAATTATTCAGCACCGTATCCATATAACGGCGCGCATAGGCGTCCTTCGAAATCAGGGGGTAATATTCATGGGTCTTGCCATAGGCCTTGTGGCCGACGAATCCCTTCTTTTCCAGAATACGGACAATCGTCGACACGGTGTTGTAGGCGGGTTTCGGCTCCTCCATTTCATCGAGGATGCCGTGTACGACCGCAGCCCCCCGGGTCCACAACACCTGCATGATTTCCAGTTCGGCCCGGGTCAGCTCCTGCGGGCGGTTCTTCACGATCTCTACCATAACTATAAATTTAGTTTATCCGCACACAAACATACAACTAATATTTTAATTATACAACTAAATAATTAGTTGTTTTTGATAAAAAACGAAAATCGCCTCCGCAGGAGCATGGAAGCGGGGTATCAGCCGATCCGGATTGCCGGGCGTTGCACGAGGCCAAGACCCATGTCCCCATTCGCCCCGCCGCGGAGGCGGACCGTTTCGAGGCCGCACGAACGACCCGAAACAAAAAATACCTCCGAACGTGACCGTTCGGAGGTATCGGCGGGGCGGACGGAACCGCCCCGAAAGCAGGGGACTACTCCAGCTTGAGGTCGCGCTTGATGCCCTCGATCTTGGCGTCGAGTTCGGCCAGCGTCTTGTCGAAGTCGGCGACCGAGGCCAGCGGCGCCTTCACGCCGAAGTAGAACTTGATTTTAGGCTCCGTGCCCGAGGGACGCACCGAAACGGTCGTGCCGTCGGCCGTGAACCATTGCAGCACGTTGCTCCGGTCCTGCTCGATAGGGGTCTTGGCACCCGTCTCGACATTGAGGGTTTCCAGCGTCTGGAAATCGTTGATCTTCACCACCGGAGAACCGAGGATCGCCTTGGGCGGATCGGCGCGGAAATCGACCATCATCTTCTGGATCAGCTCGGCACCCTCCTTGCCCTTGCGGACCACCGAAACGAGACCCTCGCGGTAGAAACCGTATTTCACGTAGAGTTCCTGCAACCACTCGTAGAGCGTCAGGCCCATCGTGTCCATCGCCCATGCGGCGGCCTCGGCGGCCAGCGAGCAGGCCGAAACAGCATCCTTGTCACGCACGTAGTCGCCCGCCAGGTAACCGAACGACTCTTCGCCGCCACCGATGTACTTGGCCTTGCCCTCGTTTTCGCGGATGATCTTGGCGATATACTTGAAGCCCGTAAGGCAGTCGTAGCACTTCACCTTGAAATGCTCGGCCACAGCGTTGGCCATCTGCGAGGTGACGATGGTCTTCACGACATACTGGTTGCCGTCCAGCTCGCCGCGCTCGGCCCAGCGGGTCAGCTGGTAGCTCATCAGCAGCACGAGGGTCTGGTTGCCGTTCAGCAGCACGTATTCGCCCTTCTTGTTGCGCAGCGCCACGCCGATGCGGTCCGAATCGGGGTCGGTGGCCAGCACCAGGTCGGCGCCCTCCTTCGCGGCCAGATCGATGGCCATCGCCATCGTCTTACGCTCCTCGGGGTTGGGGGATTCGACGGTGGGGAAGTTGCCGTCGATGACGGCCTGCTCCTTCACCATGATCACGTTCGTGAAGCCGAATTTCTTCAGCGACGCCGGAACCAGCCGCACGCCCGCACCGTGCATCGGCGAATAGACGATCTTCATGTCGTGGTGCTTCTTCACGCTTTCGGGCGAGAGCGAGAGTTCGTGCACCTTATTCAAATAGATTTCGTCGAATTTCTCGTCGAGGATGGTGATATTTTCGGGATTCTTGCCCGTCTCGATCATATTCACGTCGGTAATCTTCGCAACCTCGGCGATGATGTTCCTGTCGTGGGGTGCGGTGACCTGCGAACCGTCGGTCCAGTAGGCCTTGTAACCGTTGTACTCCTTGGGGTTGTGCGAGGCCGTGACGACCACGCCCGAATGGCACTTCAGCTCGCGGATGGCGAAGCTCAATTCCGGCGTCGGACGCAGGGCGTCGAACAGGAAAACGGTGAAGCCGTTCGAGGCGAAAATATCGGCCACACGCTCGGCGAACATGCGCGAATTGTTGCGGCTGTCGTGGGCCACGGCCACACGTACCCGCTCGCCTGCGAAGTTCTTCTTCAGGTAGTTCGAAAGGCCCTGCGTGGCGGCGCCCACCGTATAGACGTTCATGCGGTTGGAACCCACGCCCATGATGCCGCGCAAGCCGCCCGTACCGAATTCGAGGTCTTTGTAAAAGCTCTCGACAAGCTCTTTCATATCGTTGTCCATCAGGTATTTAACCTGCTTCTTCGTCGCCTCGTCATAGTGGCCGTCGAGCCAACTCTGGGCTTTTTTCAGAACCAATTGTTCCAATTCGTTTGCCATAAGTTTTATTAGTTTTATTTATAGTTTGACTTCGGGAGTCCCAAAAATTTTATATGCAAATATACGAAATAAAATTCGATAATTCACTATCAGGAAGTTAAAATTGAGACCTCGGAAACCGTTGTTTTTCTATATACAAAAAAAGGAGAACTGCAACATAAAATCGAAAATCTTTTTGCAAAATTATTCACAACTTTGTCACATCAAAAATAGTGCAACCCTCTGTCATGTTAAACAACACACGGACATATAGCGATATGTGGCAACACTGCTTGGACCAGATCAAGGCCCGGACCTCCGCCGAGGAGTTCGAAAAGTGGTTTCAGCCCATCGTCCCGCTCGAATTCGACGGCACGACGCTTCGCCTGAGGGTTCCCAATGAAAGTTACGTCCGCCAGATCGAGAAGAACTATATCCCGTTCCTCAAGCCGATCATCTCGCAGCTCTACGGGCAGCAGACGCGTCTCCACTACGCCGTGCCCCGCACAACAGCCCCCGCGGTCCCCGTGGCGGCGGATTCCGACACGACGGCCATCTCGCGCTTCAACACGCAGACCAACACCGCAAATATAAAGAATCCCTTCGTAATTCCGGGACTCAAGAAGATAATTATCGACCCGCAGCTGAACCCGAACCTCACGTTCGCGACTTTCATCGAGGGCGAATGCAATCGGCTGGCCCGCTCGGCGGGCATGTCCGTGGCGGTGAACCCGGGCAACAACCCCTTCAATCCCCTCTATATATATGGAGATTCGGGGCTGGGAAAGACCCACATCGTGCAGTCGATCGGCCATGAGGTGCGCCAGCGCCATCCGGAGCTGCAGGTGCTGTACGTCTCGATGAACAAGTTCCAGGCACAGTTCCAGACGGCCTACAAGAACGGCGAGATTCCCGACTTCATCCATTTCTACCAGATGATCGACGTGCTGATCATCGACGACATCCAGGAACTGACGGGAAAGACGGGTACGCAGAACGCCTTCTTCAACATCTTCAACCACCTGCAACTGGCGGGCAAACAGCTGATTCTCACGTCGGACAAGCCGCCCGTGGAACTGAAGGACATCGAGCAGCGACTGCTGACCCGTTTCAAATGGGGACTGTCGGCCCAGCTCAACACGCCGGACTACGACACGAAGCTCAAGATCATCCGCGCCAAGGCGCAGAAACTCGGGGCGCAGATCACGGACGACGTGGTGGCGTACCTCGCGGACAACATCTCGGCCAACGTGCGGGAAATCGAAGGCGCATTGTCGTCGCTGGTGGCCAACGCCTCGTTCCTCGGACGCAAGATCACCACGTCGCTGGCCAAGGAGATTCTGAAGGTTTACGTAAAACTCTACCAGAAGGAAATCACCATCGACCACATCATCGAGGTCGTGTGCGAATACCTCAATCTGGACTTCGCACGCTTCAACTCCACGGAGCGCACGCGCGAAATCGCCCAGGCCCGGCAGATCGCCATGTACCTGGCCAAGCAGCACACCAAGGCGCCGCTCACCACGATCGGGTCGGCCATCGGAGGCCGCAACCACGCCACGGTGCTCCACTCGTGCAAGGCCGTGACGAACCTCATCGAGACCGACAAGGCGTTCCGCCGCCAGGTCGAGGAGATCGAAAAAAAGGTGCTCGCCCAATAATCCGGCAGGAGACCGGGGCGGGGCGACAAGGCGCTTGCACAGTAGCCCGGCAAGACGAAAAGAAAGGGCAGGTGCAGGGGCAGGGCCGAGGGCGGAATCGTCTCCGAAAAATGACAATCAACGCCCGAACCGGGTGCACATACCGTAACCACAAACAGAGGACCGTGACAGACAATGTCACGGTTTTTTCGTATATTTGCAAAAAACAGTATGAAATCATTCGTCATTCTTTTGATTGCTTCATTTTCAGGAATCGCAAACTGCCATGCAATTATTCCGGATACCGTATATATCAGGAAGCCGGAAAGCATGGGGCTGATATATAGAAATTTAGAAGTCATCACAAACGACGGCTATAAAATCGAAACCTGGTTTTTCCCTGCACAAAACCCGCCGTCCGAAAGCGAGCTGCGGAATCCGAACGAAAACCGCCGAACCTACGAAGCGCCGGGTGAGGCAAAGCGCCCGACCATCATCATATGCAATGGCGATGCAGGCAATATGTCCTACTTCCAACTTTATCTGGCGAAGAATTGGACCTCCCGGGGGTTCAATGTCGTCACTTTCGACTGGCGCGGATTCGGCAAAAGCTCACCCTTTGCAATGGATCGCAACTACCTGTGTTATACGGAAATGCTGGAAGATTACCGGGCTGTCATACGGAAGACCTCCGAACAGGAGGAAGTTCTGGACGGAGCGACGGCCATCGTCGGCTGGTCGACAGGCGCCTATCTGTCCATGATTACGGCACACACCGACAATCTGGTGAATGCTTTCATCGGCCGTTCCCTTCCGACGGATTTCGACGATTTCATCCCTTTGGTCATGCAGTACAAAAACAAGACCCGCAATGAATTGCTGGTTCCGGATGATTTTCCGACCGAACTGATGCCCGTACATATCGCTCCGGAATTCGAAAAACCTCTGTTCCTGATCGTAGGCGAGAACGATTTCCGTACTCCCGTCTGGATGAGCAGGAAAATAATCGAATCGCTGCCCGAAACGACACCCAAAGAGTTGATGATTGTCGAAAATGCCGCTCACGGCGGAAAGGAAGACCCGATACTGATTGCATTCGATGACTTCATAAACAGAACATCCGACTTTCTCATGGCTAATTTACGACCTCTGCACGGCGAACAGCCGTCTGCTACCGAATAATCATGGACCAGCCCAAACTCGAACGCCTGCTGCGGCTGATGAAGCTGCTGACGGCAAACACCACCTACAACGTCGACCAGCTGGCCGAACGGCTCGCGATGTCGCGCCGCACGGTCTACCGGTATATCGACACCTTCCGCGAAGCGGGGTTCGTGATCAAGAAATCGGGCGACTGCATCCGTCTCGACAAGGAGTCGCCGCACTTCCGCGACATCTCGCAGCTGGTGCACTTCACCGAGGAGGAGGCCGTGATCCTGAAAAACGCCATCGAGAACATCGACGACACCAACCTGCTGAAGCAGAACCTCAAGCGCAAGCTCTACTCCGTCTACGACAACAAGACGCTGGCCGACACCGTCGTGCGGGGCAAGAACGCCCCGAACATCCGGCGACTGATCGAATCCATCGAGCAGGAGCGGCAGGCCGTGCTGCACGGCTACCAGTCGGCCCACGGAGGCGGGGTCCGCGACCGCAGGGTAGAGCCTTTCGCCTTCACGACCAACTACGTGCAGGTGTGGTGCTACGACCTCGAAAGCCACACCAACAAACTCTTCAAGACATCGCGCATCGGCTCCGTGGAGCTGTCCGGCACGGCGTGGGAGCACAAAGAAGCCCACAGCGAGGGATTCATCGACGCCTTCCGCATGCACGGCGGAACGCGCCGCCGCGTGCGGCTGGAGCTGGGAATGCTGGCCTACAACCTGCTGTGCGAGGAGTATCCGCTGGCCGAACGCGACGTGAAGCCGCTGGGACGGGGACGCTGGTCGCTCGACACGGAGGTGGCCGGAATGGCCGGGGTGGGACGCTTCGTCGTGGGACTGCTGGACGACATCCGCATCGTCGATTCCCCCGAACTGACGGGCTATATCCGCGAATATATTGCGGCGAACACTCCGAAAATGTAAATTTTTTCACTATATTTAGCACACGCAACATTAAAAGCAAACGATATGAAACGAAATCACCTCCTGACAGCCGGCGTACTGTGCCTGACACTCGCCGCCGCATCCTGCTGCCGGCAAGCTCCTGCCCCGCAGGAAAAAGCCCCTGCCGAACCCGTCTCGCTGAAAGATTACGGAGCCGAGCCTACGGTGCTGAACATCGAAAGCCACACGCTCGCGAACGAGAATTTCCGGACCGCATTGTGGACCGGCGACAACTTGCAGGTGACGCTGATGGCGATTCCCGTCGGCGGCGACGTGGGGCTGGAGCAACACCACGGCATCGACCAGTTCCTGCGCGTGGAGGAGGGCACGGCGCGCGTGATGATGGGCGACAGCGGGGACAACCTCGACTTCGTGCGCGAGGTCTCGGACGACTACGCGATCCTGGTTCCGGCCGGAAAGTGGCACAACATCGTCAACACGGGCGACAAACCGCTGAAAATCTATTCGATTTACGCTCCGGCGGAACATCCCCACGGCACAGTCCACAAGACCCGGCAAGAGGCCATGGAGGCCGAACACCACCATTAGCCGAACAACCCGCCGTCGACCGACGGCGGGTATGTTTTTTCACTATTTTAACGTAGTGTCACAACCTGTCACTCGCAAGCCGTTCCTTTGTAGCGTGAACCAAAAACAAGAAGACAATGGGAACAGCTTACAAAATCAGGTGCAAGCACTGCGGAGCGCAGTTCGAGCACTCCATGCAACCGGGCTACGGCCTGCTGCCGATGTGCGTCGGGTGCGGCGAATACGTCGAGACCGAAACGGCCATCCGGTGTCCTGCCTGCCTGCACCGGCTCAACACCACGCAGGAGGAGTTCAACGAGCAGATCGAAGTGACCTATCAATGGGATTAGGCCGCAAAAAAGTCGCCCGGGAAGCATGGAAATCGCCGGAAAATTCATACCTTTGAGAAAATAATCTCTTTTTCGGAAAACGCTATGACACAGCTGCAGGCGGGGGAGATGGCCCCCGATTTCAAGTCCACGACCCAAGACGGTGAGCCTCTGACGCTTGCCGATCTGCGAGGACAGCGCACGATACTTTATTTTTATCCCAAGGACAACACCTCGGGCTGTACGCTCGAAGCCAAAAGCCTGCGCGACGGCAAGGCCGAACTGACACGGATGGGATTCCGGATCGTCGGCGTAAGCCCCGACAGCGAGAAGTCGCACCGCAGCTTCTGCGACAAGCACGAGCTGAATTTCACGCTGCTCGCAGACACCGACCACTCGGTGTGCGAAGCCTACGGCGTGTGGGCCGAAAAGTCGATGTACGGCCGCAAGTACATGGGTGTGCTGCGCACGACGTTCGTGATCGACGCCCAAGGGCGCATCGAGAAGATTTTCACCAAGGTGGACACCAAGAACCACTACCAACAGATCATTGATTCCTACAAACAGTAAAAAAACAAAAACGCAATATGGCAGAAAAAGTACAGGTAAACGCGGACAAGCTCAAGGTGCTGGACGCGGTGATGCAGAAAATAGAGAAGGACTTCGGCAAAGGCTCGATCATGCGCATGAACAGCACCGAAGTGAACGACATCCCGGTTATCCCGACGGGTTCGATCACGCTCGACATGGCGCTCGGCGTAGGGGGCTATCCCAAGGGCCGCGTCGTGGAGATCTACGGTCCCGAGTCGTCGGGTAAGACCACGCTGGCGATCCACGCCATCGCCGAGGCGCAGAAGGCCGGCGGCATCGCGGCATTCATCGACGCCGAGCACGCCTTCGACAGCTTCTACGCACAGAAACTGGGCGTGGATGTCGACAACCTGCTCATTTCGCAGCCCGACAACGGCGAGCAGGCGCTCGAAATCGCCGACTCGCTGATCCGTTCGAGCGCCATCGACATCATCGTCATCGACTCCGTGGCGGCACTGACGCCCAAGGCCGAGATCGAGGGCGAGATGGGCGACTCGAAGATGGGCCTCCAGGCCCGGCTGATGTCGCAGGCCCTGCGAAAACTCACGTCGAGCATTTCGAAGACCAAGACCGTCTGCATCTTCATCAACCAGCTGCGCGACAAGATCGGCGTGGTCTACGGCAACCCCGAGACCACCACGGGAGGCAACGCGCTGAAATTCTACGCTTCGGTGCGCATCGACATCCGCCGCATGTCGGTCATCAAGGACGGCGAGGACCAGCTGGGAACCCGCACGAAGGTCAAGGTCGTGAAGAACAAGGTGGCGCCCCCGTTCAAACGCGCGGAGTTCGACATCATGTTCGGCGAGGGCATCTCGAAGATCGGCGAGATCGTCGACCTGGGCGTCGATTACGGCGTGGTCAAGAAGGCCGGATCGTGGTTCTCCTACGGCGACCGCAAGATCGGACAGGGACGCGACGCCGTCAAGGAGCTGCTGAAAAACGACGAGGAGCTGCGCAACGAGATCGAGGCCAAGGTCCGCGAGGCCATGAAGACCACCAAAAAGGAATAGTCTATGGGATATACTGCCGAGGATGAAGACCTTATAAAGGAGAAATGGGACGACCTGCTCCTCTCGTGCACCAAGATCTGTAAGAACGACGAGGACTGGAACTTCATCAAACGTGCATTTTTCCTGGCCAAGGAGGCACACGAGGGGGTAAGGCGCCGCTCCGGCGAGCCGTACCTCCTGCATCCTATTGCAGTAGCCAAGATCGTCATCGAGGAGATCGGGCTGGGCGTGAAATCGGTCGTCGCGGCGCTGCTGCACGACGTCGTGGAGGACACGGAATACTCCGTGGAGGACATGGAACGCATTTTCGGGCCGAAAATCGCCTCGATGGTCGACGGACTGACGAAGATGTCGGGCGTGTTCAACGCCGACACCTCCGAGCAGGCCGAATATTTTCGCAAAGTGCTCCTCACGCTCTCCGACGATGTGCGGGTAATTCTGATAAAGATCGCCGACCGCCTGCATAACATGCGCACGCTGGGCGCGATGCCGATGAACAAGCAGATCAAGATCACGGGCGAGACGATCTACCTCTTCGCACCGCTGGCCTACCGGCTGGGACTCTACTCGATCAAGAGCGAACTGGAGGACCTCTGCATGAAGTACCGCTTCCCGCAGCAATATGCCGAAATCACGCAGAAACTGCAGGAGAGCGAAGCTTCGCGCCGGGAGTTCATCGACAAGTTCAACGCCCCGATCATCGCCTCGCTCAACCGCGACAACATCAACTACGAAATTTCGGGACGCGTGAAAAGCGTCTACTCGATCTGGAGCAAGATGCAGCGCAAGCAGATCCCCTTCGAGGAGATTTACGACCTGTTCGCCATCCGCATCGTCTTCAAGCCGCTGCCGTTCCCCTCGGAAAAAACCCAGTGCTGGCAGATTTACTCCACGATCACCGACATCTACACCCCCAAGCCCGACCGGCTGCGGGACTGGATTTCGATGCCCAAGGCCAACGGCTACGAGGCGCTGCATTCGACCGTGATGGGCCCCGACGGAGTATGGGTCGAGGTGCAGATCCGCACGCAGCGCATGGAGGACATCGCCGAACGCGGGTTCGCCGCCCACTGGAAATACAAGCATGCGACCATTTCGCAGGACGAGGACGAGTTCGACAAGTGGCTGAAACAGATACGCGCGGCGCTGAACAGCCCGACGGAAAACGCCGTGGACTTCCTGGACAACTTTAAGTTATCGCTGTATACATCGGAAATAGTGGTGTTTACACCCAAGGGCGAGGCCCGAAAAATGCCGTTCGGAGCCACGGCCCTCGACTTTGCGTACGACATCCACTCGAAGATCGGGAACAGCGCCATCAGCGCCAAGATCAACCACAAACTCGAACCGATCACCACGCAGATCAACAGCGGCGACCAGATCGAGATCATCACGGCCGACAATGCCCGTCCCAAGCCCGAATGGCTCGAAACGGTTACCACAGCCAAGGCCAAACAGTCGATCAAGAGTTTCCTCAAACGCGAGCGGCAGAACAACATCGAACGGGGCATGCAGATGCTCGACGATAAGATGAAGTCGCTGAACGTCAAGCTGAGCGGCCGCGTGCTGCGCAAGATCACGCCCATTTACGACAGCAAGAACAAGGAGGAGCTGTACAGCAAGATCGGGGCGGGAATCGTCTCGCTCGACAACCTGGACAAAGCCCTCAAGGTCAACTCCAAGAGCAAAATACTCAAATTCTGGACCCTCTTCATCCCCCAGAAGAAGGAGGACGAGGCGGACGACACCGCGATTCCGGGCGAAATCGCCCCGGCGGAGGAGGCTCCGGCCACGGAACCGCAGTTCGAGATCGCAGAGTGCTGCAAGCCCATTCCGGGCGACAAGGTGGTAGGGTACCGCGACCCCGCCACGGGGAACATCGTCGTACACAAGGCCACGTGCGACGAGCTGAACCGTCTTGCGACGCAGTTCGGCCGCAACATCGTCAAGGAGGAGATCAAATGGTCGCAGCACAAGGCCATGTCATACCTGGTGACCACGGAACTGCGCGGCATCGACCGGCAGGGCATTCTGCTCGACCTGGCGAAGGTCGTGAGCGCCGATTTCAACATCAATATCCGCGAAGTGAACATCCACAGCCACGACGGCATCTTCGAAGGCAGCGTCAGCCTCTACGTGAAGGACGCGGAAAGCCTTCACGCCGTGATGGACAAACTGCGCAAGATAAAGGGTATAGAGAGTGTCAAACGAACATTGAGTTAAGGTCATGGAGGATTTTACAACGGTAATATGGGTCGTAATCATCGCCGGAGCGATGGTATTCAACGTCGTATCGCAATCGCGCAAGGCCCGCGGAAAGGGCGCCCACGCCCCCGGCCACGAAGAGGCGTGGCCCTCGCAGGCACATCCGGCGGCCGAACCGGCCCCACGCCCTGCGCCGCAGCCCGTCGCACCCGTTTTTCCGGACGAATGCCAGAGTCTGGAGGAGATTCCGGCCGAGGAATACGCGCCGGAATATACGACGCCGAAAGCCGCCGAGACGGGGCATTTACGCCATCAGACCGTCAACCGGCTCGTGAACGACGCCGGGAATGACGAAATCGCCGCGCATTCACTCACGAACGATGTGCCGGATACGGCAGCCACGTCCCTGACCGGGGAATTCGACCTTCGGCAGGCAGTCATCTATTCGGAGATCCTGAAGCCCAAATTCGAAGAATAACATGCCAAAAAACGAAAGCGAACGCCCCCTGACGCCCGAAGAGCTGCGTTGGCGGGCCGCCGCCTGGGACCCGGAAAAATGGCTGGCCGAATACCGTCGGCGAGAAGCCGCGAAAACAGTCCGAATGCAGCGCAGAGCGCTTTGGTTCTGGGGAGCGTTATTCACGGCATGGGCGATTTTCGGGCTTTTTGCGGAACCGGACAAGTTCACATTCACAGACAGCCTGCTGCTGCTGATGATCGTCATCAACGCAGGTATGGCCATCCGGGAATTGATCCGCAACAAGCGGATCGCCGCAGGCAGGGATGCGGAGGAGCCAGCGTCCGGCGATTCTGCCACAGAATAGAGGAATACCTAAAAACAAAAGGATATGGCAACCATTTTTTCACGCATCATCGCAGGGGAGATACCCTCGTACAAAGTAGCCGAAAACGAGGACTACTACGCATTTCTCGACATCAATCCGCTGACGAAAGGCCATACGCTGGTCGTACCCAAAAAGGAGGTGGACTATATTTTCGACCTCGACGATCGAACGCTGGCGGGCATGATGCTCTTCGCCAAGGAGGTCGCAGCCAAAATCAAGCGGGAAATAGCGTGCGCAAGGGTCGCAGTCGTCGTTTTAGGGCTTGAAGTACCCCATGCACACATCCATCTGATCCCCATTCAGAGCGAAAACGACGTGGATTTCCACCGCGAAAAGCTCAAATTGACGCCGGAAGAGTTCCGCGAAATCGCCGATAAACTCTCGAAATAGAAGACTGTTTACAATTATATAATAAGCTGTATTTAAGCCGGATAGTGGGTTATTAACACTATCCGGCTCTCTTTTATTTAACATAATACATACGAAATCCGGAGAAGTTAATAAAACATCGGATAAGGGTTCGGAAATAGCTTGAAAATGCATTCATTTTTGCAGAATAGGGTAGCTTGTTTACAAATGTAAATGGGTAGAGGTCATGTTATTTCCATATGTGATTACATTTGTAACGAACTTTTGTTGTGCATAGCTGTTGACAGTTACAATTGTAATCAGCACCCAACATCCCTATAAACTCTTTCCTTGGGACAACCAGGAGGTTATTAAAGCATTAAACATTTCAAAAATCACACATTAATAATCAGCTATTTACACATATTACCTAAAGCAACGATTCGGTTATGTAGCATTGAATTAGATAATCTCATGCTACATACGCGCAACGCCGAGAATTGATATCATAATCACATAAAAGTCATCAATTTAATACTATTTACCTAAAATGATGCTTTACCAAATAGCTTGTATATAAATTTAACCATATTAATCTATTTACACTTGTAAACTTTATCGACACTTATTAACATTTTACAAATGTAGATTTTGCTTGCTTTACAAAAGAAAAAACTTTATATTTGTAAAAAATTACGCTGATGAGGGAAAAATTGCTCGATTTGATGAAAAGCGAAGGATTGAAGCCGAGCCAGCTTGCGGAACTGCTCGAAATCAATCCGGCGGGAATTTCCCATATTCTCGCCGGACGGAACAAACCGGGCTTCGATTTGTTGCAGAAGATTCTCCGGAGGTTCCCGCGGATCAATCCCGACTGGCTGCTGCTCGACTCGGACAAAATGTATCGCGACAGCAAGTCCGAACAATCCGCATCGGCTGCTGCGTCCGAATCGTCGATCTCCGACGGGTTGTTCGGTCCGGTCCGGAACACGCCATCCAACCCGCCGCATCAGGAGCCGACTCCAGCAGCACCCGAAAATTCCGCTCCCCAGATAGCCGCTCCGTTTTCCGGTACACGGACAGACGCCGCTGTCCGGCGGATCGTAATATTGTACGACGACCTTACCTTCGAGAGCTTCACGCCGACAAAGCGTTAAAATCCATCGCCCGGAATATTTTTACGAATATTGCACGCACGGGAAGATAAAATTCTCCCTCGGAAGCACAAATCCAAAAAGAATTCAATTCAGAATCAAACCGAGACGGCAGCAGAAAATCCCCGGCCTCGTCATCCGCCATCGAAGGCTGCCGATTCGGACGAAGAAACCGAATCGTCCGGCAAATCGTTCGACCAGCCGCAATCGAGAAAGCATCCCGATTTAAGGGCTGCTTTCTCGATTGCGGATCTTTCGGCACACAATGTGCAAAGTCCAAGTTTGAATTAATATTGCTATTATGTTAAATTATGGTCGCTATATATTAATTGTGAAATAATTAACTTCCTATTTATTGACATACCAATAGATGCCACCGACAAAGATTGCTCCGCCGACGATATTACCCAAGGTTGCAGGAACAAGGTTGGCGAACAGGAAATCGGACACGGTGACCGATGCACCGTGCATCATACCCAGCGGAATGAAAAACATATTGGCCACGCTGTGTTCATAACCGATTGCCACAAAACACATTATCGGAAAGAATAATCCCAGCAGCCGGCCCGCGACATCGTTGGCACTCAACCCCAGCCACACGGCCAGGCACACCAGCCAGTTGGCGCCGATGCCCCGCAGGAACACGGTCAGCCACGGCATCGAGACCTTTGCCTCGGCAACACCGACGGCCGCCGAACGCCACGCTTCGGCAGAGAGCATCCCGGGAAGTTTCACGAGGAAACAGGCGAAAAACAGCGATCCGACAAAATTGCCAATATACACCAGCATCCAATTTTCCAGTACTTTACGCCATCCGTAACGTCGTCCCAGCGCACCGGGAACCAGCACGGCATTATTGCCCGTAAAGAGTTCCGCTCCCGCGAAAACTACCAGCATAAGTCCCAGCGGGAAGACGAGACCGGAGAGCAGGCGCTGCAATCCCGGAGCCGGGGCCATCGACGGAAAGCCATACCCTATCACGATGGAAAACAAGCCTCCCATGGAAATATAAGCGCCTGCTAAAAACGCTAAAATCAATATTTTGCGAACGGGAAGCGAAATCTTGTCGGAGGCGGCCCTCTCCACCAGGGCGAGAACCTCTTTCGGATTGTTTATCGGCATACGGGGGGGGGCTTTTAATCGGGGCCAAAGATAGACATTTCGGCCGAAACGACAAAACTGGAACATAAAAGCCGATTACTACGGGTATTTTTATTATTTTTGTATATTCATATAATGACAAGAAAAGCGGCTTGGAGGACTACCCTACCGCATAAAACCATAAACCATAGATTGCAATGCGTAAATTATCGGCATATTTACTGGCGGCACTGCTGCTCGCAGCCTGCGCACCGAAACAGCCCGCCGGGGAAAATACGTTTTACGTCTCGATCCTACCGCTGCGCAGCATCGTGGAGGAGATCGTGGGCGACGATTTCAAAATCGAGGTGCTCGTGCCGCCCGGAGCAAGTCCCGAGACATTCGAGCCGACGCCCCGGCAGTTCGTGGAACTGAACAAGGCGCAGCTCATTTTCAACGTGGGATTGATCGACTTCGAAACCACCCTGCTGGGTAAAGTCGGGGATCAGGCGAAAGTCGTGAACCTGAGCCGCGGCATCGACCTGATCGCAGGTTCCTGCTCGCACGGCCACGACGGGCACGAACACGGGCACGGGCATGCCCACGGCGTAGACCCCCACGTCTGGACCTCGCCCAAAGCCCTGCAAACGATGGCCGCAAACGCCTACGAGGCAATTCGCAGAGCCTATCCCGACTCGGTGAAATACGAGACCGGCTACAACCGGCTGCGCTGCACGCTGAAGGAACTGGACATCCGCACGGCGGAGAAGATCGCCCGGAGCGGCGTGAAGTACTTCATCGTCTACCACCCCGCACTCACCTACTACGCACGCGATTACGGACTGCGGCAGGTGGCCATCGAGGCCGACGGCAAGGAACCTTCGGCCAAACAGCTGACAGCGGTTATCCGGCAGGCCCGCGAGGACGGTGTGCGGCGGATCTTCTACCAGAGCCAGTTCCCGGCATCGACCGTGGAGATCATCGCCCGTGACATCGATGCCGAGTACGTGGAGATCGACCCGCTGGACGAAGACGCCATCGCCGCCATCGACACGATGACCGATTTAATCACCGCAAAATGAACCTGGTAACGCTGCGCGACGTAAGCGTCGCATACGACGGCTACGAGGCTCTCCGGCACGTCGACCTGGAGATTGCGGACCACGATTTCCTGGGGGTCATCGGTCCCAACGGCGGCGGAAAAACGACGCTCGTGAAGGCCATTCTGGGAACCGTTCCCCACACGGGGGAACTGACGCTCGCCCCGGAGCTGTTCCGCGGAAAGGAACGCCTGATCGGTTACATGCCGCAGATTTCGGATTTCGACCGCGCATTTCCGATCTCGGTGCTCGAAGTCGTGCTGTCGGGATTGCAGGGCCGCCGCGGATTCCGCACCCGCTACACGAAAGAGGACCGTGCCAGGGCAATGGAACTGCTTGCGGCATCGGGAATCGCCGACACGGCCCACAACCCCATCGGCGAGGTTTCGGGCGGGCAGATGCAGCGGGCGCTGCTGGCCCGGGCCGTGATCTCGGACCCGAAACTGCTGATCCTGGACGAACCCGCGAATTTCGTGGACAACAAATTCGAGAAGGAGCTTTACCGCACGCTGCATGAGCTGAACGCCCGCATGGCGATCGTCATGGTGTCGCACGACATCGGCACGATCACCAGCGTCGTGAAGGAGATCGTCTGTGTCAACCGGCAGGTTCACCGCCACCGCTCGAACATATTGACCGAGGAGCAGCTGCGCAACTACGACTGCCCGATCCAGCTGGTATCGCACGGGCATATCCCCCACACCGTGCTGGAGCACCATCCCGGCGACTGCTGCCGCGACCACGAATAAAACGAACGGAGCGCCCCGTATGAGGCGCTCCGTGGTTTTTCGACGAAGGGGACTACCCTATTTCTGTTCGTTGATCTTGCTCAACTTTTCGAAAAGTTTGCCGAAAACGTCGTCCATCTCGGCGCGCAGGGCGGCGTAGTGCTTGCGGACAAGCGACGGATTGTGCGGCTCGGCGGGATTCATCGCTTTGGCGAACAGGTCGTTGCGAACGCCGACGGCCTCCTGCATCACCTCGAAAATTTCCGTCTCTTTCGAAGGCTGGAAACAGATAGCCATATCGCAGTCGAAAACAACCTCCTCAAGGCGGTAGTCAATCTCCTTCTTCAGGTTCCGTAAATTTGCCATATTCAGTCGGTTTTAAAATTTTTGCTCTGACAAAGGTAATAAAACGTTTCGGATTATCAAACATTTTCGGACTGCTGCCCCGGGAAATAATTCCGAGGGCGAGCGGCGGACAAAAAAAGATTCCGGAAATCCGGAATCTTTTCTCATTACATTTTTTCGAGCTCCTTGTAGGTTTTTTTGGCGGCCTTCTCGGCTTTCTTGGCGGCCTTGGCCTCCTTTTTTGCAATCTTTTTGGCGGCCTTCTCCTGCTGGCGGACTATCTTCTGTGCTTCGCGGGCCTCTTTTTTGGCGAGTTTCTCGGCGGCCCTCGCCTCCTTCTTCACCTCCCGGGACTCCTCGCGCATCTCCTTCTTGTATTCGTGCTCGTCGGGCATCTCGACGATGATTCCGTTCACCTGCTCGTCGACAACCACATACGGTTCAGCGGGTTGTGCGGGCTGCGGCTGCGGAGCCGGTTTGGGTTTGGGGATCATCGTGCGCTGCTCGACGATATTGCCCGCACCGTAACCGATCGTCAGTTCGACGCGGCGCAGTTTCGGCAGAACGTTCTTTTTCAGGTAGTTCCATGCGGCGGGCATCTTCTTGAGCGCCATCTCCTTCTGGTCGGGCGACTGCTTGCCGTCGATGACATTCAGCACGGACTGCCGGTCGGGCATCGACGACTGTGCGACCAGCGCGCGGCACGTCTCCCAGTCCTCGGCGACGGAATTCACCGTCACGTCGTACTTTTTCGAGAAATCGTACTTCTTATCCACATAAGCCTTGAAATCGTTAGCCCGCTTGGCAGCCAGCGCTTCATTGAATTTCAGCGGGCCGTCGGGAGACGAATAGCCCGTGATCGTCACGGCGCAGACCTGCCGGAGCGTGTCCTTCGCGAGGTTGCCCGCAAAGGCGTTGAGTCCGTCCAGCTCCTGCGAATTGCCGTTGAGCGTGGCGTTGAGCGTCGCCAGATTGATCTGGTAGCGGATCGAATAGTCGGCGTCGCCGCGGCTTTTGACGATGAACCTGCGTACGATGTAGTCTCCGTCGGTGGTCTCCGACAGCAATACGGTATCGGCCGCAGGCGCCGGAACCGCACTCTTGGTTTGGGCCGTCGCTCCGGCAGCGGCACACAACGCGAGAGAAAGAGCGAAAGTTGATACAAATGTTTTCACGCTAAAATAGTGTTAGTTAACGCCCTCGTCTCTCGCAAGATTCGTACCACGCTAACGGCACGAAAAAACGGAAGCTTCGCCGAAACCTCCGTTTTTCATTATCACAGAATGCGTTACATCCGTTCGGGAACGTCGATGCCCAGCAGTTTCATGCCCTCCTTGATGACGCGGGCGACCTGCTGCGCCAGTTGGAGGCGCATCTTGCGCACCCCGGCATTCTCCTCCTTGAGGATCGAATGGTCGTGGTAATAGCCGTTGAACTGCTTGGCCAGTTCGTAAACATAGGCCCCGACGACCGACGGCGCGAAACTCTCACCTGCGGCGCAAACCACCGACGGATACTCCGTCAGCGACTTCACCAGGTCGATCTCCTCGCGCAGGTAGTCCGCCGTGGCGGCCCCACTGAAGTCGATGCCCGCCTCGGCGGCCTTGCGCAGCACCGAACGGATACGCGCGTGGGTATACTGGATGAAAGGACCCGTATTGCCGTTGAAGTCGATCGACTCGCGGGGATCGAACAGCATCGTTTTCTTGGGGTCGACCTTGAGGATGAAGTATTTGAGCGCCCCCAGTCCGACCATCGTCGAGACGGCGTTGGCCTCCTCCTCCGAGCATCCGTCGAGTTTGCCCAGCTCGGCCGACATCTCGCGGGCCGTGGCGACCATGCCTTCGATCAGGTCGTCGGCATCGACCACCGTACCCTCGCGCGACTTCATCTTGCCCTCGGGAAGCTCCACCATGCCGTAGGAGAGGTGGGTGATATGGTCGCTCCAGTCGGCGTAGCCCAGTTTCTTGAGCACCAGTTTCAGCACCTGGAAGTGGTAGTTCTGTTCGTTGCCCACGACGTAGATCATGTCGTCGAGGCGGTTGTCCTCGAAACGGCGGAAGGCCGTGCCGAGGTCCTGCGTCATGTAGACCGACGTGCCGTCGCCGCGCAGCAGCAGCTTCTCGTCCAGCCCGTCGGCCGTGAGGTCGATCCACACCGAATTGTCGGGACGACGGTAGAAGACACCCTTCTTGAGGCCCTCCTCGACGAGCGACTTGCCCAGCAGGTAGGTCTGCGACTCGTAGTAGACCTTGTCGAAATCGACGCCCAACGCCTTGTAGGTCACGTCGAAGCCCTCGTATACCCAGCCGTTCATCGTCTCCCAGAGCGAGTATACCTCGGGGTCACGGGCCTCCCACTTGCGCAGCATCTCCTGCGCCTGGAGCATGATCGGGGCGTTTTTCTTGGCCTCGTCCTCCGGCTGTCCCTGCGCAACCAGCTCCCTGATCTGCGCCTTGTAGTGTTTGTCGAACTCCACGTAGTACTTGCCCACGAGGTGATCGCCCTTCATTCCCGACGAGGCGGGGGTTTCGCCGTTTCCGTACAGTTTCCACGCCAGCATCGACTTGCAGATGTGGATGCCGCGGTCGTTCACCAGGTTGGCCTTGATGACCGTATGGCCGTTGGCCTTGAGAATCTGCGCCACGGAGTAACCCAGCAGGTTGTTGCGGATATGGCCCAGGTGGAGCGGCTTGTTGGTGTTGGGCGACGAGTACTCGACCATCACGGTACGGCCCGTCGCGGGAGCCTGCCCGAAACGTTCGTCGGCGACGACCTCGGCGAAACGGGCCGCCCAGAACGCGCTGTCGAGCGAAAGGTTGAGGAAACCTTTGATCACGTTGAACGACGCGATCTCGGGGACGTTGGCCGCCATGTATTCGCCGATTTCGGTCGCGGTGGCTTCGGGCGACTTGCGGCTTCGCCGGAGCAGCGGAAAGGTTACGAGGGTATAGTCGCCCTCGAACTCCCTGCGGGTCTTCTGAATCTGCAACTGCTCGTCGCCAAGCTCACCGTAAAGCGTCTCCACCGACCGGCGGACCGCATCCGAAATAAAGGTTTCGATATTCATATCCAATAGATTTTGCCTGCAAATTTAGCGTTTTTCGGCGAATAAGCAATTCCCGCGGGACCATATTCTTTGGATTTAACCCGACATCCATTATCTTTGCGACACAAACCGACAAGACATTCCATGGAAATTCTCGTCATTCTGCTGCTGATCCTGCTCAACGGGCTGTTCGCCATGTCGGAGATCGCACTCATTTCGGCCCGCCGCTCGAATCTGGAGATGCAGGCCCGGCAAGGCAGCGCAGGCGCCCGTCAGGCCCTGAAACTGGCCAAAGACCCCGACCGGTTCCTCTCGACCGTACAGATCGGCATCACCCTGATCGGCATTCTCACGGGTATCTACTCCGGCGACACGCTGGCGGCGAAATTCGGCGGAGAGCTGGCCCGGCTGGGCATTCCGCTGCGCACGGCGACCGTCACGGCGCAGATCACGATCGTCATCGCGGTCACCTACCTCACGATCATCTTCGGCGAACTGGTCCCCAAACGCATCGGCATGAACGCCGCCGAACGGGCCGCGAAGATCGTGGCACGCCCCATGCGGGCGCTTTCGCTCGTGGCGTCGCCCTTCGTGTGGCTGCTCTCCAAAAGCACGTCGGGCATCACACGCCTGTTGGGGCTGCACAAGGCCGAGAGCAAGGTCACCGAGGCGGAAATCCGCTCGATCATCCAGGAAGGAGCCGAGGACGGCGAGGTGCAGGCAGTCGAGCAGGAGATCATGGGCCGCGTCTTCTCGCTGGGCGACCGCACGGTGGAGTCGATCATGACCCACCGCAGCGAACTGGTATGGATCGACGCGGCGGCCGATGCGGCGCAGATCCGCGAGGCGGTGGCCCGCGCTCCCCACAACCGCTACCCCGTCGGCGAGGGAAGTCTCGACAAACTGCTGGGCGTGGTCTACCTCAAAGACCTCTTCCTGCATCTGGACGACAAGGGATTCGACCTGCGCACGCTGGTCGTCCCGGCGAAATTCTTCCACGAAGGATTCGAAGTCTACAACGCCCTCGAACAGCTGCGCACGGAACAGCTGGGCTACGGCATCATCTGCGACGAATTCGGCGTGACGCGCGGCATCATCACCCTGCGCGACATCTTCGAAGCCCTGGTCGGCGAACTGCCCGACCCGCGCGAGGAACCCGACATCGTACGCCGCGAGGACGGCAGCTGCCTGGTCGACGGGCAATGTCCCTTCTACGACTTTCTCGACTGGTTCGGCCTGGAAAACGACCTGCCCTGCAATACCTATAATACGGTCAGCGGCCTGATCCTCGACCAGCTGGCACACATTCCCGCCACGGGCGAGAAACTGGAATGGAACGGATTCACGTTCGAAATCGTGGACATGGACGGCGCGCGCATCGACAAAATCCTCGTCAGCCAGAAACAACAGTCATGAAGATCGCAAATATAGAACTGGGCGAACGCGCCCTGCTGCTCGCACCGATGGAGGATGTGACCGACCCGTCGTTCCGCTACATGTGCAAACGCTTCGGCGCCGACATGGTCTACACGGAGTTCATCTCGTCGGACGGGCTGATCCGCGACGCGGCCAAATCGCTCAAGAAACTCGAAATCGACGACGCCGAACGCCCCGTGGGCATTCAGCTGTACGGCCACCTGATCGAACCGATGGTCGAGGCGGCGCGCATGGCCGAGGCGGCCGGTCCCGACGTGATCGACATCAATTTCGGATGCCCGGTGAAAAAGATCGCCGGACGCGGAGCCGGGTCGGGGATGATGCGCGACGTGCCGCTGATGGTCGAGATGACGCGCCGGATCGTCGAGGCCGTGAAGAAGCCCGTGACGGTGAAAACCCGCCTGGGATGGGACGAGGAGTCGAAAAACATCGAAGAGATAGCCCTGCGGTTGCAGGATGTGGGCATTGCCGCGCTTACGATCCACGGCCGCACGCGGGCGCAGATGTACCGCGGAGAGGCCGACTGGACGCTGATCGGAAAGGTGAAGAACAATCCGCAGATCCGCATTCCGATCATCGGCAACGGCGACATAGATTCGGGTCCCAAAGCCCGGGAGATGTTCGACCGCTACGGCGTGGACGGCGTGATGATCGGCCGTGCGACCTACGGCCGTCCGTGGATATTCCGCGAGGTGAAGCACTACCTCGCCACGGGCGAAGAGCTGCCGCAGCCGTCGGTCGCGGAACGCGTGGCCATCGCGAAGGAACATTTGCAGAAATCGCTCGAAATCAAGGGAGACCATGTCGGAATCCTCGAAATGCGGCGCCACATGACCAACTATTTCAAGGGGCTGCCCGACTTCAAGTCCACACGGCTGAAACTCGTGACGTCGCTCGACACCGCCGAGCTGTTCGCGACGCTCGACGAGATCGCCTGCCGCTGGGGCGGCTACGATTTGAGCGGAGCGGTTCCCGCGCCGCTGTCGCACAACCTGTAAAACAAAACGGGGTTGCAACTACTGCAACCCCATTTATATTCGTATCGGCTCTTACTCGACCGTAATGCTGTTCAACAGGCCGGTCTTCCCTTCGTTGACCAGTTTCAGGATCAGTTCCCCGAACAGCGTGTTCTGCCACGCGAACCACGAACGCGTAAACTTCGCAGGGTCGTTCTTGTGGAAGGACTCGTGCATGAAGCCAGTGCCCGCATCCGTCGTCAGAAGCATCTCGATACATCTTTTGATCTCCGCGTCGTCCGTCGACGTGAAGGCCTTCATCATGATGCTCATCGGCCAGATCATGTCGTAACCGATATGAGGTCCCCCGATACCTTCGCCCGCCGAACCCCGGAAGAAGTAGGGATTCGACTCGCTCCAAACGAAACGACGCGTATTTCGGTAGATCGGGTCCTTCACGTCCACATCGCCCAGGTAGGGCATCGCAAGCAGGCTCGGAACGTTCGCGTCGTCCATCAGAAAGCGGTTCCCGTAGCCGTCCACCTCGAAGGCGTAGATCCGGCCGAAGTCCGGGTGGTCGTACGTGGCGTATTTCTGAAGGGCCGTCTCCACCTCGTCGGCAAGAGCCGTACATTCAGCGGCCAGTTTCTTCTCCTTGTTCACCTTCGTCAGGATTTCGGAAGCCTTGCGCAGCGACGTGACGGCCATGAAGTTCGAAGGAACCAGGAACAGGAACGTCGTGGCGTCGTCCGAGGGACGGAAAACAGAAGCGATCAGGCCCACAGGATTCACCGGGTTGCCCTTGCCGTCGTTGCACACCGTATCCAGCTGACGGGTCGTGTTACGCTGGAACGTATACGGACCTACTCCCTCCTTGCGCTGCTGTTCCCGGAACGTGCGAAGGATGTTCTTCATCGCCGACAGCCAGTGCTCGTCGAAGACCGAAGTGTCGCCCGTGACCTTCCAGTACTCGTAAGCCAGGCGCAGCGGGTAGCACAGCGAGTCGATCTCCCACTTGCGCTCATGAAGCTCCGGGCGCATCTTCGTCTTGTCCTTCATCCACTGGTGGTCCGGGTTCGGGTCGTAAGGGTCCAGGAAGGCATTCGCATACGGGTCCAGCTCGATACATTTCATCTGGCGCCGGATAACGCCCGCAAGCATCCCCCGAAGGTGTTCGTCCTTGTTGGCAAGCTGGATGTAGGGCCACACCTGCGCCCCCGAATCACGGAGCCACATCGCGTGGATGTCTCCCGTATAGACCACCGTGTCGTCACGGCCGCTATCGTCCTTGCGGTAGCGGACCGTGGTGTCAAGCGTATTGGGAAAGCAGTTCTCGAACATCCACGCAAGTTTGCGGTTCGTGAGAACGCTCTTAACCCGTGCGATCTCCGATTCCACGGCGGCAGAGGTGAACAACCGATCCGAAGACGCGGGACGGTTCGTCTTCGAGTAGTCGGCGGAAACGACGCCCGAAATCCGGGTGGCGTCGGCGGCAATCAGCAGTTCGGCAGAGGCGACGGCGGGTGCACCCAAGCCCAGCAGAGCTGCAAAGGCAAAAATTCGGACTTTTGTGTTTTTCTTCATCTTTTCAATATGATTTTAAAGTTCGGTAAGTCGGTTTATTCGGCGACGGACGCCATGCGGGCCAGCATCTCGGCCAGCGCGGCCTGCGAAAGCAGCCACTTGCGGCCCTCACGGCCGCGGCCGCTCCAGTCGGCCAGAAGCCCCCGGGCGTCGCGGGCATGGGACCACGCATGGTCGAGCGTTTCGCGGAAGGCATTCAGACCGGCATCCCGGCCGTCCTCGCGGTACAGTTCGATGAATCCGCGCAGCATCACGGCGTCGAACCAGATTTTGTCGCGCCGCAGTATCCGCACGGACCCGCCGCCGGGTTTGCGGACCGGCCGGAAGAAGTGGGTCAAACAGGCCGCGGCGGTCGCCTGCGCCTCGGAGAGGTAGCGTTTCCGGCCGGTGATCCGGTAGAGCAGTGCACCCGCCTGGATCATCTGGCCGCTGTTGTACGAATACTTGGTCTTATTGAGCGGCCCTTTCAGCGAAATGTGGTCGAAATAGAGGTTGTCGGAGGAGTCGAGGAGCTTCCGGCGCGTCCACTCGTAAAGCGCGCGGCCCTGTTCGAGGTAGTGCTCGCGGCCCGTCGCCAGATAGAGTTTCAGCGCAAAGACAGCCCCCGGCGCATTGGAACAGGTGTTTTTCGACTCTTTTTTCTGCTCGCACCAGTAGATGCCTCCGCCGAGCCGGTCGTCGGTTCCGCTGGCGATGAAAAGCCAGATGCGCTCCGCCTCGTCGAGGAAACGCTGCTGCCGGGTAGCGGCGTAGAGGTCGGTGAAGTCGATGCCGAGCCAGATGTTGTCGTCGTAGAATCGGTCCGAAACCGGAGCCGAAGCGATATAGGAGGCATAGGCGAAAGGCCGGCGGCGGTCGTCGGCATATTCCCGCAGTCCGGGCAGCACCACCGTGTCGAGCAGAGGTCCGTACGCCTCCCAGCCCACGGTCTCGACCAGCGCGGCGACAGCCGACAACGTCCCGGAAAAAGGCCACAGGTAGGAAAACGGATTCCCCGCGGATTCCCCGGCGAGGTAGGTGGCTTTGTAGGAAGCGTCGTCGGGATAGTTCTCCCGGAGAAGTTTGGTCCCGGGAACGGAATAGCAGGCATAGAGCGAGTCGAGCGTCGCCGCGGCACGCAGAGCGTATTCGCCGCGCCGTTGAGCCGTCGCGGAGCCGGAGGCGAGAACGGCGCAGAACAGCAGCGCGAAAGCCGGGCGTTTGAGGAATACCATAAAATAATACACGATTTTGATTTGCATACAAATATAAATATATTAGCCGTTCCGCGACATCAATATTTGACCAATCGGCGATACATTTCCGCCAACCGGACCCCCTCCGGGCGATTTTGACTAAATCTTGCTTTTTTCTGATCAAAATATGGCAGGTAAAAAATTTTAAATTCCGAAATTTGTATTCGTAAATCAAGACCTTAAAATCGACCCAACCATGAAAATTCCCGTAAACGCTATGTCGCTGCGCCGGATTGCGGACCTGCTGGCCGCCCTGCCGCTCATCCTGTGCGTCTCGTGCGCGGGAAAGGAGACGATCCGGGACGACGTCTTCGAAAACCCCGTCATCCTCAAATACGAAAACACGTCGGTCTACTTCCACGAAGGACTCTACTATTACATTACCAACGACGCCGGGCGGCTGAACCTGTTCGTCAACGCGGACCCCACGCAGTTGGAGCGGACCGAACCCTGCACGGCCTGCCAGGCCAAGGAGCAGTACGGGCTGCTGCACATCTGGCATCCCCAGATCGTGAACATCCGGGGAAAATGGTATGTTTATTTGAGCGCCGACGACGGCAACACGGACAACCATCAGATATACGTGCTCGAAAATCCGGAGAAGGACCCCCGCAAAGGAACCTTCACGATGCGCGGACGGATCAAAACCGACCCGGACGACAACTGGGCCATCCACGCCCACGTCTTCGAATACGACGGGGAACTCTACATGATCTGGTCGGGATGGGAGTCCCGCAGGGTCTACGCCGAGACGCAGGGCATCTACATCGCCAAACTGGAGAACCCCTGGACGCAGTGCACCCCGCGCGTCCGCATCTCCGTCCCCGAGCACGAATGGGAACGGCAGTGGGTAAACCCCAACGGCTACAAGACCGCTTACCCGGTCTACGTCAACGAAGCCCCGTTCTTCTTCGGCAACGACCGCACGGACCGGCTCTACATCTACTACTCGGCCAGCGCCATGTGGACCCCCTACTACGCGATCGGCGAGCTGTCGGCGGCCAAAGGCAGCGATCTGCTCAACGCCGCGTCGTGGAAAAAGAAGAGCAAACCCGTCTTCTCGATGAGCGATCCCGAATGGAAGGACGGAAAATTCGCCGCACCCGCAGCGACTCCGGGGGTATATGCCCCGGGACATCCCTACATCATCCCCTCGCCCGACGGAACCGAATATTTCCTGATTTACATGGCCCGGGACATCGTGGGCGACCCCTACCGCCCCTATTCGCGCACCGTGCGGATGCAGAAAATCGGATTTTCGGCGGAGGGAACCCCCGAACTCGGCTCCCCGGAACCGGTCGGCAAGGCGCTGAAAAAACCGTCCGGAGTAAAGACCGCATCTCAAAAACTCAACATAACGAACGATGAATCCGAGTAAACTAATTCTTCCCGTATCTCTGCTGACTGCAGCGGCCGCAGAGAGCCAGCATTGTGCGGCCAAGCCCAAGAAAGACGCACGGCCCAACGTGATCGTGATCCTGGCCGACGACCTGGGCTTCTCCGACATCGGGTGCTACGGAGGTGAAATCCATACCCCGAACCTCGACCGGCTGGCATCCCAGGGTCTGCGCTTCAACAACTTCTACAACACCAGCCGCAGCTGCCCCACCCGGGCGTCGCTGCTCACGGGACTTTACCAGCATCAGGCCGGAATCGGCCGGATGACCTTCGACGACCACCTGCCCGGATACCGCGGCACGCTGTCGAAGAACGCCGTGACCATCGCCGAAGTGCTCCGCGGCGCGGGTTACCACACGGGCATGGTCGGCAAATGGCACATCGCCGAGACGCCCCTGCGCCCCGACCAGCGCGAATGGCTCGCCCACCACGTTTACCACGAGGAGTTCGCCGACAAGATCAACTACCCCACCCACCGCGGCTTCGAGAAGTTCTACGGCACGATTTACGGCGTGGTGAACTACTTCGACCCGTTCAGTCTCGTGGACGGCGAGGAACCGGTGCGCGAAGTCCCCGAAGGGTATTACGTGACGGACGACCTCTCGCAGAGAGCCGTCAGCTACGTGAACGAATACGCCAAGGACGACAAGCCCTTCTTCCTCTACCTCTCCTACACGGCGCCCCACTGGCCCCTGCACGCCCTGCCCGAGGACATCGAAAAGTACAAGGATACCTATAAGGTCGGCTGGGAGGCCATCCGCAACCGGCGTTACGAGCGAATCAAGCAGCTGGGCATCTTCCCCGGACAGGAGGATTTCCTCTCGCAGCGCCAGTTCAGCGACAAGTGGGAGAACAACCCCACCGCCGAGTGGGACGCACGTGCAATGGCCGTACACGCCGCAATGGTCGACCGCATGGACCAGGGCATCGGCCGGGTGCTGGAGGCCCTGGAGAAGAACGGACAGCTGGACAACACGCTGATTCTCTTCCTCTCGGACAACGGATGCAGCAGCGAGCAGTGCCAGAACTACTCGCCCGGAGAGAACGACCGTCCCGACATGACACGCGACGGACGCCCCATCGTCTATCCGAAGAAGAAAGAGGTGATGCCTGGTCCCGAGACCTCCTACGCGTCGCTCGGCGCCAAGTGGGCGAACGTGGCCAACACGCCGTTCCGTTTCTGGAAAGCCAAGTCGTTCAGCGGGGGCATCTGCACACCCGTGATCGCCCACTGGCCCAAAGGACTCAAGAAGAGCCTGCGGGGCAAGGTCACCGACCAGATGGGCCACGTCATGGACATCATGGCCACCTGTCTCGACCTTTCGGGCGCCGACTACCCCGCCACCTACGACGGCAACGAGATCATTCCGCTGGAAGGCAAAAGCCTCGTGCCGGTGCTGCGCAAGGGCCAGCGCGAGGGACACGACTACCTGGGCTTCGAACACTTCAACGAACGCGCGTTCATCTCGAAAGACGGCTGGAAGATCGTCCGCCAGGGCAACAAGCACCCCTGGGAACTTTACAACCTGAACGACGACCGTTCGGAGCAGCACAACCTGGCCGGCGCGAATCCCGCAAAGGTCGAAGAGATGGTCGCAGCGTACGAGGAATGGGCAAAACGCTGCATGGTAGAGCCTTACCCCGGACAGTTCAAGAAGAAGAAACAGTAAACACTATATCCAAATCCACTTTATCAATTAGTAATGAAAAAAACAATTCTGACAACCGTGGCAGCGCTGAGCGTGCTGTGCACCTTTGCCCAGTGGAAACCCGTGGGCGACAAAATCAAGACGCCATGGGCCGAAAAGGTCGACCCGGCCAACGTGCTTCCCGAATACCCGCGTCCGCAGATGGTACGCTCGCAGTGGGTGAACCTCAATGGACTGTGGGACTATGCCATCAAACCCATCGGAGCCATGGAACCGAAAACGATGGACGGGAAGATCCTCGTCCCCTTCGCTGTCGAATCCTCGCTGTCGGGCGTGCAGAAGAGCCTCACCGAGAAGGATGAACTCTGGTACCGCCGCACGTTCAGCGTGCCCGCCGCCTGGAAAGGCAGCAACGTGCTGCTGAACTTCGGCGCGGTGGACTGGAAAGCCGACGTATTCGTGAACGACATTCTCGTAGGCTCCCACACGGGCGGCTTCACGCCCTTCTCGCTCGACATCACCCCCTACCTGAAGGCCAAAGGCGACCAGAAGCTGGTCGTACGCGTGTTCGACGGTACGGACAAGGGATACCAGCCCCGCGGAAAGCAGGTGCTGAACCCCAACGGCATCTGGTACACCCCGGTCAGCGGCATCTGGCAGACCGTGTGGATCGAGCCGGTGGCGAAGAGCCACATCTCGGGCATCAAGGCCATTCCCAACCTGGACCAGAAGAACATCGCCGTAACCGTGGCGGCCGAAAACTGCACGACGGGCGACCTGGTGGAGGTGAAAATCCTCGACAAGGGCAAGCTCGTGGCTTCGGCAACGGGATTCCCCGGAAGTCCGCTGCGTCTGGGCATCGCCGAGCCGAAACTCTGGAGCCCCGACTCGCCGTTCCTCTACGACATGGAAGTGTCGCTCAAGCAGGGCGGGAAAACCGTCGACAAGGTCGGTTCGTACACCGCCATGCGCAAGATCGGAACCATGCGCGACAAGGGCGGCATCGCCCGCATGACGCTCAACGACGAGCCGCTGTTCCACTTCGGCCCGCTCGACCAGGGCTGGTGGCCCGACGGACTTTTCACCGCACCGACGGACGAAGCGCTGCTGTTCGACATCCTGAAAACCAAGGAGCTGGGTTACAACATGATCCGCAAGCACGTGAAGGTGGAACCGGCGCGCTGGTACTACCACTGCGACCGCGAAGGCATCCTCGTATGGCAGGACATGCCCTCGGGAGACATGGGCAACAAGTGGGAAATGTACACCTACAACGGCGGCACGGACAAGAACCGCACGCAGGAGTCGAAGGACAACTTCAGCAAGGAGTGGAAGGAGATCATGGATTTCTGCATGTCCTCCCCGAGCGTCGTGGTATGGGTCCCCTTCAACGAGGCATGGGGCCAGTTCGACACCGAGCGGATCGTGAACTGGACCATGGAGTACGATCCTTCGCGTCTGGTGAACCCCGCCAGCGGCGGCAACCACCGTCCCTGCGGCCACATGCTCGACCTGCACAACTACCCGGGTCCTGCGATGAAGCTCTTCGACCCGCAGCGCGTGAACGTGCTGGGCGAATACGGCGGCATCGGACTGCCCATGGAGGGACACCTCTGGTGGAACAAGCGCAACTGGGGCTACGTACAGTTCAAAACCCCGGAGCAGGTGACCGAAGAGTATGAGAAATACGCCAAGAACTTGATCAAATACGTGCGTTTGGGCTTCTCGGGCGCGGTTTACACCCAGACGACCGACGTGGAAGGCGAAGTGAACGGTCTGTTCACCTACGACCGCAAGGTGATGAAGGTGCTTCCCGAACGGCTCAAGGCCGCCAACAAAGCGGTGATCGAATCCATGCCGCTCAAGATGGAGTAACGCTCCCGGACCCTACAAAAAAGACATCCTCTTTCGGAGGATGTCTTTTTTTGCGCCTTGCCGGAGCTATTCCCTGGTGCGTACCGGCTCGATCGGAGGCAGCGGCCCGAATTCGCCGTGCGCGGCAGCCTTGATGCTGAAATTCTTGTACATCCAGTGGTCGCGATACCACGTGCAGGGCTTGAATTCGTCGTTCAGCTCCTCCATCCTGGCGGCCATGCCGCCGCGGAGCGTTTCGAGCACCTTCGCATATTTCCTCTCGCCGGCGACGTTGCGGGTCATGTGCGGGTCCTTCTTACGGTCGAAAAGCAGTTCCGAGCCGTCGCGCAGGTAGCGGGCGTAGGTATAACGCTTGTCCCGCACGGCACGCCATTCGAAGCCGTTGCGCCAGAGGTGGGTATGGCCCATTCCCTGCATGAAGGCGAAGTCGGGTTCGATCCCCTTCTCTCCGCGGACCACGAAACTCAAATCCCGACCCTCCATCTCCTCGGGAATGCTGTCGGAAAGTCCGACCATGCCGAGCAGCGTGGGCGCAATGTCCGGGGTGTTGAGGCAGACATCCGTCTTGCCGTGCTTCGCCCCGGGGCAGCGCACGAGCATCGGGATGCGGCACGACTCGTCGTAGAAAATCATCTTGAACATGCGCCCCTGCGAAGTCATCATCTCGCCGTGGTCCGACGTGAAGACCACGATCGTGTTGTCGGCGATGCCCAGACTGTCGAGCAGCCCCACCACGCGGCCGAACTGTTCGTCGATGGAATTCGCCATCGCATAGTAGCAGCGCATGGCCTCGTTATAGCCTTCGCCCCTGACGAAATCGTCGCGCCAGCTGGCCTTGCCGTTGAAATACTCGGAGAAAAAGCGGTCCATGTAAGGGTCCGGATTCTCGTTGAAATTCTCCGGAAGCTCGAATTTCACGTCCCTGAACTTCTCGTAGCAATGCTCGGGAACGTTCTTGCGCACCCAGGGGTCGTGCGTGGGGCTCCACGAAAGCATCAGCGTAAAGGGCTGCCCGTCGCCGGCATGCTCGCGGATGTAGTCGAGGGCAAGTCCCGTGAAGACCTCCGGGCCGTACTGCCCCTTGAGGCTGACGTGCACGGGTTCGCCGTCGGGACCGTCCGTATCGTAGAACGCATTGTAGTTGATGTGGTTGAACGAATAAGCCGCCCAATAGCCGTCGAAGCCCATGCGCTCGGGCCCCCGTTTGTAGGGCCGGCGGTGGGCGTCGTTCCAATGGACCTTGCCGACATAGCCGGTCTGGTAGCCGGCATCGGTGAGCACGTGGGCCAGCGTCCGGTGATTGGGATTGAGGTTCAGCTCGTTGATCACCATGCCCGTCGACGAGGTGTATTTGCCCGTTATCAGGCTGGCCCGGTAGGCGGCGCTGACCGGGCTGACCGACACGGCGTTGGTGAAATCGAGCGACTGGCGCGCGAACCGGTCGAGGTTGGGCGTCACGGCCAACTCGTCCCCGGCATAGCCCAGCACGTCGGCCCGCAGCTGGTCCGCCATCATGTAGATGATGTTGGGACGCTGCTGCGCCCCGGCAGTCCCCGCAAGGCCTGTCAACGTACCCGCCCCGAGCAGGTACAGCAATCGTTTGTTCTTCATTATTTGGATTTTGAGTTTTGATCCTTATACTGTTTGGGCGTCATCCCGAACTCCTCGCGGAAGCAGGCCGAGAAGTAGCTCGATGTCTTGAATCCCACCTGCTCGTAGATCTCCTTGATCAGGAAGTCGCCGCTGCGGATCATCTCGGCGGCCTTGCGCAGGCGGTAGGTTTTCATATAGTCGTTGGGCGAGATGCCGAACAGGCTCTTGACCTTGCGGTAGAAGTTCGACCGGCTCATGAACATTTTCTCGGCCAACTGTTCGATGTAGAAGGTCTCCTCGCAGAGGTGCTCCTCGATATGGGCGTTCAGTTTCTCGATGAACTCCGCGTCGCGCCTGCTGATGCCCAGCGACGCCGTGTCGGCATGCCCCGTATCGGTGAGCAGCGCCCGGCGGATGCGTTCGCGGTTCTTGATCAGGCTGTCGATCTGCGCCATCAGGTGCTCCGAGGAGAAGGGTTTCTCGATGTAGGCGTCGGCGCCGTACTCCAGGCCGCGCACCTTGTCCTCGACGGAGGTCTTCGCCGTGAGCTGGATGATGGGAATATGGCTGTAACGCAGTTCCGACTTGACGTATTCGCACAACTCGTAGCCGTCCATCTCGGGCATCATGATGTCGCTCACGATCAGGTCGCAGTTGTTGTCGGCGAGCACCTCCAGCGCTTTTTTGCCGTTGGCGGCGGTGAGCACCTCGTAACGGGCGGCGATGATCTCGGCGATCACGCTGCGCAGATCGTCGTTATCCTCCACGACCAGTATCTTACAGGTTCCGCTCTCCTCTGCCGTAGCGGGGGGGGGAGTTGTATCCTCCCCGGTGCCCTCCTGCCCCGCTCCGTCCGGCGCACCGGACTCCGCGGCCGCAAGGCTCAACGGAATTTCCACAGTGAAAACGGCCCCGCCCCGCTCGCCGTTGGCGCACACGACGCTTCCGCCGTGCTTGATGGCCAGCAGGCGCGCCAGGGGCAGCCCGATACCGGTTCCGCCCTTGCTGTTGCCCGACTGGTAGAAGGTGTTGAAGATGCGTTCCATATCCTCGGGAACAATGCCCTGCCCGTCGTCGGAAATCGTGATGCGGAAAAGGCCGCTGTCAGCTGCAAGGGTCACGCAGCAGTTACTCTTGGCGTACTTCAGCGCATTGGATAACAAGTTGTTGACAATCTTCGAAATGGCATCGCGGTCGACCTGCGCCACCACGCCGGGTTCGATGTGCCGTTCGAGCCGGATACCGCCGACCTCCGCGGCCGGACCGAAACGCGTGCAGAGTTCGCCGACCAGCTCCGAAACGTCGCACGGCTCCATCGACGGCGTATAATCCGTCTCTTCGGTCTTGCGCAGGTCGAGCAGCTGATTGACCATCTCCAGCAGGTTGCTCGTGTTCCTCTCCATGACGTGGAGGTAGTCCCGGACCTTGGGCGGAAACTGCCCGTCCTCCTTCAGGATGGATTCGAGGGGCACTTTTATGAGCGAAAGCGGCGTCCGGATTTCATGGGCGACGTTGGTGAAGAAGTCGATCTTCGACTGGTAGTTGATCTTCTCCTGCTGCGAGGCGAACTCGGCGAGTTTGAGGCGGTGCTTGCGGCGCACGTACCAGGAACCGTACCAGGCCAGCAGGCCCAGCAGCAACAGGTAGCAAACGACGGCCACCGCCGAACGGTAGAACGGCGGCAGGATGACGAAGTCGACGACGGCCGTGTTTTCGCTCCATACGCCGTCGTCGTTCGAACCGCGCACCTCGAACGTGTACCGTCCCGGCGAGAGGTTGGTGAAATGGACCTCGTTACGGTCGATATGGTTCCACTCCCCGTTCTGTCCCGCGAGCCGCCAGGCATAGCGGTTTTTGGTCGGAGCCTGGTAGCTCAACGCCGCGAAGGTGAATCCCACGGAGTTCTGGTTGTATTTCAGCCGCAGTTCCCTGTTCAGATGCAGCGGGCGTTTGAGCGGCGAAGATTCCCTGCCGCCACGGTCGATCTCCACCCACCGGTCGTTGACCAGAAGCCCCGTCAGGCAGACCGAAGGAACGAAACCGTTGCGTTGCAGAGCCTCGGGCCGGAAGGCCGAATAACCGTTGATGCCGCTGAAAAAGAGCCGCCCGTCGCGCGTACGCAGCGAGGCGCGCTCGTTGAACTGGTTGCCGGTAAGCCCGTCGCGGACGGTCAGGTGGTAGCGCACCTCCTGCGTCTCGGTGTCGAGGCTGAAAAGCCCGTTGTTGCACGCGATCCAGAGCGTCCCGTCGCCGCCCTCCTCCAGCGAAGCGATCGACAGCCCCTTCAGGATGCCGTCGGAGGCTTCGAACGGCACGAAACGCCGGGTCTCGCGGTTCAGCCGGAACAGTCCCGTTTCCGTCCCCAGCCACGTATTGTCACGGCTGTCCGTAAGGATGCAGACGCTGTTGGGCATGCCGGCCCGGGCGAACAGGTAATGTCTGAAATCCCCGGTCGACGTGTCGAACAGGAACGCCCCCTTGTTGCGCGCCAGCACCCAGATCACGCCGGGCCCGGCCTGGGCGAAATCGGAGACGGAAAGATCGTTGCCGCCCTTGTTCACCCGCACGAAATCGTCGGTCTTCCGGTCATACCGGGCGAACCCCCACGGCGTCCCGGCATAGATCGTTCCGGCATCGTCGCGGAAAAGCGTCACCACGTCGTCGTCGCAAAGCGAGGTTTTCACCCCGGGGTCGTTGCGGTAGTTGCGCACCGCGCCCGTTTTCAAATCGCAGGCATAGACGCCCCCAGCGAGGGTTCCCAGCCACAGGCGGCCTCCGGCGACAAGCATCGTGCGGACATTCTTCACCTCGCGGCGGAACGACTCGGAAGCGCCGCGGAAAGGCTCCGTGTCGACACGGCCCCGGGCGTCGACCTTCAGCACGCCCCGCTTGTCGATGGCCACCCACAGATTGCCGTCGTCGTCCTCGGCGAACGCCGTGGCGAGCGTCTTGCCCCGCTCGCCGATCTTGAGCGACATGTGTTCGATGGGTTTGAGGCGGCGGGGAAGGTAGGTGATGCCGTTGTATTGCGTGGCGACCCAGATTCCGCCCTCGTGGTCGCGGAAAAGCGCATTGACCGTATAGGTGTAAGGCTCGCTGCGGACCGTCATGTCCGTCACGGGGTCGATCTCGCCCGACCCGGTGTAGAAGACGAACAGCCCGTCGTCGGAACCCACCAGCAGTTCGCCGCGCGAAAGCGGCAGCAGCACCCGGGCCGGAATCTCGCCGCGCCGCGTCCATTTCGCCGCGCTGTCGCCCGACCAGGTCATTTTCGCGAGTCCGTCGGTCTCGAAACAGCTCCACAGCTCGTCGTTGTTGTAACAGAGCGACCGGACGGAGGAGGCATGGGCGTTCCGCTCCGTCGAAAGGACCGTCAGGCGCTGTTTGCCCTCGCTGTCGAACTCGGCGACCGTGCCGTTGCGGGCGCTCACGAAAACATTCCAGTCCGGACCGCCGGCCATGTCGGTCACGGCATCGGCCAGGCGGCTGTTCTGCTCAAGCGTGCCGTCCTCGGGATGGTAGACGAAAAAGCCCTGGGCCTCCGTGCCGATCCAGATTTTGCCGTCGCCGTTCTCGAAAATGCGGGTGATGCGCCCGGTGATGACCACGCCGTACTGCGTGCGGACGCCGAAATGGGAAAAGGCGTCCTTGCGCTCGTCGTAGAGGTAGACACCCTGCTCGGTCCCGACCCAAAGGCGGTTTTTGCGGTCGGCGCACAGCGCATGGACCGACGTGTTCAGCAGTCCGTGGCGGAGGTTCTCGGAGTTATAGACGCGGAAAACAACCCCGTCGAAACGGCTCAAACCGTCCGCCGTACCGAACCACATGAATCCGCGCTGGTCCTGAGCGATGCACCGGACCGTATTGTGCGAAAGGCCGTTGTCCGCGTTGTAACTGACCAGCGCATAGTTCCGGGCCGAGACGAATCCCGCGCATCCGATCAGCAAAAACAGCGATATGACGAATCTTTTCATAAGCGAGTCCAACAATAAAGGTAGAAATTTGTTTCCGAACGGACAAATCGAATGTTTTCGTATGTCTCCCGAAACGACCGCACCCGACGGCCGCCTGCGGATGCGAGCCGCGGGGACGCCGCGGCTCGCATTCTCCGGTCGGAAACCGGCACGGCACCGGAACGGTTCCGGGCGGCATTCCCGCCCGTCGTTCCGGAGCTGCACAGGCTATTTCTTCAGCTTCTTCGGGTAGACCTCGTGCGTCGCGGCCCACTCCTTCCACCGGGCCACGAGTTCATCGAGAATCTCGGGATGCTGCGCGGCGAGATTGTGACGCTCGGAGCGGTCGGCCGGGATGTTGAACAACTCCCACTCCTTCGACTTCTCGTCCTTGACGGCCTTCCAGTCGCCGTGGCGCACGTAGCAGTTGTCGAAATGCTCGCCGAAAAGGTAGTCGTGGAGTACGGTCTTCGGCTTGCGGACCGTCGGCACGAGGCTCTTGCCCTCCAGCGGATGGATGTCGTTGCCGTTGTAGGTCGCGGGATAGGTCGCCCCCGCCACGTCGACGAACGTCGCCATCAGGTCGGGCAGGAAGCTCACGTTGTCACGGATCTGACCGTCGTAGCGCGAAAAGCGCTTGGGCCACGAAACGATCAGCGGAACGGCCAGACCGCCCTCGTAGGCGCGCACCTTGTACTTGCGCAGCGGCGTGTTGCTCACCTGCGCCCACGGCAGTCCGTAGGAGGGAGCCACCCAGCTGTTGGGATCGTTGATGTCGGCCACCGTGCCGAAACCGGTCTCGGTATGCGGCTCGGCGCAGGCGCCGTTGTCCGAGAGGAAAACGATCAGCGTATTGTCCTTTTCGCCGCTCTTCTCGACCCAGTCGAGCACACGGCCCACGTTGTAGTCCATGCAATGCACCTGTGCGGCGTAGACCGACATGCGCAGGGCGGCGTCTTCACGCTCCTTGTCCGTCAGGTCCTCCCAGCGGCGCGACTCCCACTCGGCAAGTTCCCACGTGTCGTCGACGATGCCCAGTTCGGCCTGACGGCGGAAACGCGCCTCGCGGATCTTCTCCCAGCCCGCATCGTACTTGCCGAGGAACTTGTCGATGTCCTCCTGCTTGGCATGCAGCGGCCAGTGGGGCGCGTTATAGGCCAGGTAGAGGAAATAAGGCTTTCCGTCGCCCTTGTTGCTGTCGAGAAACTCGATGGCATAGTCGGTGAAGGCATCGGTGGTGTAATACGGCGCCTCCGGAGGCGTCAGTTTGGTGTTGTCGAGCGTCAGCCCGCGGCCTCCGTGCGGCTGAAGGTAGCTGGTAGCGCCGGCCAGGATACCGTAAAAACGGTCGAAGCCGCGCTGCAAAGGCCATTTTTCCTGCCCGTGCATACCCAGATGCCACTTGCCCGACATGTAGGTATGGTAGCCGGCACCCTTCAGCACCTCGGCCATCGTCACGCAGTTCCGGTTCAGGTACCCCTGGTAGGCGACGGGTTTCTGCGGAACCGGAGCACCCGGCTTGCGCCCGGGAACGGGGTCCTCGGACATGCCGCCGATACCCGCCTGATGGGCATACAGTCCCGTCATCAGGCTCGCCCGCGTGGGGCACGAACGGGCCGTGGAGTAGAACTGCGTATAACGCACTCCGCTCTTTGCGAGGCGGTCGATATTGGGCGTGGGAATCTCGCCGCCGTAGCATCCGACATCGGAATAGCCCATGTCGTCGACCATGATCAAGATGATGTTGGGCTGCTTCGCGGCCGTCGCGCTGCCTGCGGCGAGCGCCGCAGCCGAAGCTCCCAGTGCAAAAAGGGTTTTATTCATGATATTCTGTTTTAGTTCCGCATGTTATTCCGTCTTCTCCTCGACCAGCCCGAAGCCCATTTCGCACATCTGCGTAATGGAATAGCCCGAAGTACCCGGCGTGATGGGCTGCAACTTGAACTGCACTTTGGTCGTCGTGTACTCCTGTTCGAAGTAGTAGAACTCCCAGTTGGAATTGTACAGCAGTTTGAACTCGCTGGGGACGGTGGGTTTCCACGTCCGGGTCGCGTCGTCGTAGTACTCGATGTCGTAGATATAGCTGGTGAAATAGTAGTTGGCGATATTCCAGAGGGCAAAGGTATTGAAGGTCACCGGCTCCTGCGAGTATTCGAAATCGTCGTCCTCGGGGGTATCCTCGCCCGGGCCGGTGAAACTCAAAATGTAGAACGGGATATGTGCCCAGCTCGAACCCGTCGCCGGCTGCATGTGGCCGAGAAGTCCGTTCGAATTGCTGGTGTTGCCGTCGAAGGCGTTCTTCCAGGCAGGATTGGCGATCGAGTTGCCGGTGAACGCCGTTCCATTGGCACGGATGACCGTGTCGCACCGGGGATTGACCGGATCGTTATAGGCATTGTAGTCCCAGGCGACACCCCTCAAGTACCAGTTGAGTTTGTCGTCGCCGTCGGCCATGTCGAATTTCAGCCGGGAAGAGGGCCGTACGATGCTCTTGTTCGGGGTCCGGGACTCGAACGAGGGAACCGTCGAACCGTCGTAGCTGGTCCAGAACTGCTCGTCCTCGCCCAGTTCGCGGAATTGCTTCATATAACGGATGGCAATGGTCGAGCAGGGGAAGTGCCAGCGGCGGAAGAACGGCAGCAGGTTGCGGTCGGCGTACTCGCAGGCGCTCATGGCGAAGAAGTCGCAGGCGACCTGTCCCCCGAGCAGCTCGTCGGCCTCGTATTCGAACCCGAGTTCGCGGGCACGCTGGGAGACGTAGGGGAAGATGCCCCAGCCCAGGAAGTCGGCCAGCTGAATCATCATCGTCGTGCGGACGTTGTCGTTGGCATGACCGTACATGATGCCGTTGTCCCGGTTATTGGTCGTCCGCGCGAACTCCTTGTTGAGTTTTTCGACATTGTCGGCGAAGTTGACCACCTGTCCGGGCCAGAGGCCGAGCGTCTGCGCATAGTGGTAGTAGCCGATATTCAGCGAGGGCTGCAACAGTTTGTCGCTCTCCTGCCAGGGGCTTTTCACCGCTTCTCCGAAGCCGAAAAAGACGTTGAACCAGTTCGTCGCGCCGTCGGTCTGCGCCTGCAGCAGCGTCGTGTTGATCAGCTTCTTCTCGTCGACGGGCGACGTGGCCGACTGTCCGCGCAGGAATCCGATCGGATAGCCGCCGTACTGCTGAACGTTGGCCGTCGGGAAAAGCGCCGTCTGTCCGGCATCCGGAAGCTGGATGTCCGAATAAACACGCATCGGAGGCTGGTTGGCGGGATCGTAGCCGCCGAAACGGTAATAGGCGTCGACGATCTTGCCGTAGTAGTCCAGCACGCCGTCGGGGTCGGTCATCGCACTCATCTCGGCGACGCCTGCCGTGAGGATCACCTTGTCGGAAACCAGCTCCGTCCAGTTGAGGAACGCCATCGAATCAGCGTCTTCGCTGGGCGCAGCCAGCAGCGCGGCGCGCTCGATCATGGTGTTGATCCACTCGCGCAGGTTGGTTTCGCCCTGCACGTAGTCATCGGAAGGAACCGCATTGTTCACCGTAACGGTTATATCCCCCGCGGGAACCTTATCGGCCGGATAGCAGAAATAGAGATAGCCGCCGAAATAGCTCGAAACGGAGTTGGTCCCGGGATGCAGCACGCCGCGCGTCACCACGTTCTCGTAACGCTGGCGAAGCTGACCGGAGAGCAGTTTGTGGCCTGCGCCGATCTGGTATTGCAGGTCGGACGTGCCCTGGGGCACTTCGATCTCGACGGCATCGCCCGAAGCGACGTAAAGGCCCGTGCTCTGGAGCACGGCCGAATCGGGTGCATAGGCGATCGGCTCGTAACCGCCCTTGACGGTCACCTGCACGCCGAACGCACGTTCGATGTTCGGGGAGACGATGCCCGGGAATTTATCGGCCCAGTCCCAGTAGGGGTTGCCCGACGAACCGCCCTCGTCCGAACCGCCCATGTCGATCAGGGGCGATTCAGCGGTCAGGTCTTTCGAACACGAGAGGGCGCATATTGCGATCACTGCCGGAAGCAGTACGATCAGAATCTTCTTCATAGCTTTATCTTCGTAATGGTTCGCAATTCACTTGTTTAGTTTTCCAGCTCCAGGTCATAGTCGATAAACCAGTTGGCGGGATCCTCCAGTTTCGCCGCATAGGCCTCCCGCTCGGCGACCGGGAACTTGCGGGTCACCATCCGGGCGAGCATCGCGGGATTGTCGGTGTTGCGTGCAATGCGCATCATCGTGAACCAGCGCTTGCCCTCGCCGGCCAGTTCGCGTGCAGTCTCCTCGATGATCAGGCTGTCGAGCACGGCACGTCTCCGTTCGGTGTACTCCGGGGTTTCGGGATTACGATCTCCCATAAAACGTGCATCCGTCGAACGGACTTCCGGAATGTTGAGCCGTCCGCGGACACCCAGACCGCCCTTCAGCTTCTCGAACGCGTAGATCGGCGCGTCGAACGGCGGATTGTAGCGGTTGCCCGAAACGTAATAGGGTTTGAACCCGTCGTTGAGGACGGCATCGGCGGCATCGTAGTTGCCCAGCGCGGTGAGCGCCTCGGCGATCATCAGATGGATTTCCGCCGCGCGGTAGATATAGATCGGCGCATCCTGCTGCTGAATGGTACGGTTCAGGTTGTACTTGTTGAGCACGGATTCTCCCATACTTGTCGTATAAGATACGCCGACGCCCCGCGGATCCTTGACGGTCTGCACTCCCGACTGGTAATCGCGGCCCGTATAGCGGGAGGTCATCACCGAAGTCGGCTTCACGTAATACTCGCACGTCGGGTCGGACGAAAAGAGCGAGTAAAGCGGGTTGATCTGACGCTGCGAATAGTCGTAGAGCACCATCGTAAGGCCCTCGTTGGTCTGGGGGTTGGCCGGCGACTCGGAGAAAAGCGTGTGCCACTCCTTCGTCTTGCCGAACTGCTCCGAAAGCGTGAACTTGTTGACATCGCCGGCAGGAGCCAGAGCCTGTCCCGTGATCAGGTTGATACCCTTCTTCGCCGCGGACTCGTAGTCCCTGTTCCAGAGGTAAAGCTCGCACATCAGCGCGTCGGGCGAGATGGGCACGCTGCCCCAGATACCCGTCGTGCCGAACATCGTGTTGATGTCCACGCGGCGGAGTCCGTTGATGTTGTCGACGCCCGTGTTCATGAAGTGGATCAGCTCGGGAATCAGTTCGTCGAACGTCAGGAGGGGAAGCTTGCTCAAATCCACCTCGCCGGTCATCGCGTAGTCGTAATAGACGGCCTTGCCGTAGAGCTTGCCGATGTTTAGGTAGGCCCAGGCGCGCAGCGTGACCGCTCCGGCGATCATCTGCCGGTAGGTGCTGACCGGAATGACGCCCGGATAGCTGGCGTTGTAGTCGATGGCGTTGCGCAGGAAGTCGTTGCAGTTCATCACAATCCGGTACAGGGGCGCGGGATCGGCCACCGTATTGCCCGGCTGCACGCCGTAGCGGTACACCTCCCAATAGCTGTCGGGAGCCTGGTCCGTAGGCGTTATCAGGTCACCCTGCAATTCGCCCGTAACCACGATTTTGGGCGCCACGTCCTGCAAAGTGGCCATCAGACCCATGAAGGAGGCGTATACGTTCGAGCGGTCGGTGTAGTTGTCGTCCGCATCGAGCATGTTGTCGGGAGTCTGGTCGAAGAAACTTTCGCAGGAGGTTGCCAGCAAAGCGGCGCAGATCACCGTTATCATCAGTTTGAACAGTTTCATATCTCGTATCGTTTTGACCGTTAAAAATTCAGGATAAGACCGATCTTCACGTATTTCGGCACGGGAATCTTCGCTACGTCCATGCCCTGCATGGCCATGTCGTAGGAGTAGGCGAACTCGGGGTCGGCGCCCGTGTAATCCGTAAAGCAGAAGAGGTTCTCACCCGTGATGAAGACCTTGAAACCGGTCATGAAGAGCAGTTTCTTGCGGGTCTCCCACGAAAGGGTCAGCTCCTTGAGTTTCAGGTAGGAGCCGTCCTCAATCCAACGCGAGGAGAAGCGGTTGTTGCCGGCGGGATCGCCGTAAACCACACGCGGAATGTCCGTGACCTGTCCTTCGGCCACCCAACGGCGCCCCATGCTGGCGGCCTGGTTGGAGAAGCCGTTGCCCAGTTCGTTGTAACGGCGCGTGGCGTTGTAAACCTGATTGCCGTGACTGAACGAGAAGTTGGCGAACAGCGAGAAGCCCTTCCAGCTCATCTTGGTATAGAATCCGCCGAAGAAATCGGGATCGGCGCAGCCGAGCACCTCGCGGTCGGCATCGGTGATGAGCTTGTTCCCGTCGAGGCTGCGGAACCGCACGTCGCCGCCGGTGAACGCATAGCCGCTCAAGGTCGCCAGCCCGTCGGACGTTGCCTGCTCGGAAGTGGCGTAAATGCCGTCGGCGCGGTGTCCGTAATAGGAGAAGGGAGCCTCCCCTACCCGGTTGACGAGCGTCACGCCGTCGCCGAGGTCGATGATCTGCTGATCCTGGCCGCCGAGGCTCATGACGCGGGTTTTGTAGTAGGCAATGTTACCGCCGACGCGCCAGCGGAACTTGCCGCCCACGAGCAGCGCACTGGCGCTGATTTCCGCACCGCGCGAACGCATCGAACCGCTGTTCTTATAGATGACGCCGGAACCGTAGACGGGCGATGCCTTGGTGTCGACGATCATGTGGCGGGTATACTCCTCGAAGATGTCGGCGCTCAGCGTAAACTTGTCGCCCAGCAGCGAGAAGTCCACACCCAGGTCGATGTTGGTCACGCGCTCGGGACCGATCTTCTGGTTGGGAACGCCCGCACGGACCAGACCGCTCACGTCGCGCAGCAGTTGCAGCATGTAGTAATAGCTGCCGTAGGCGCTGCTGTAACGGCTGTTGGGGTTGACGCTGTACTCACCGCGCAGCATCAGGCCGGAAACCGCCTTGCTGTTGCGCAGGAAGGGGGCGTTGCTGATCTTCCAGCCGGCCTTGAAGCCGGGGAACACGTACCAGCGGTCGCTGTACGCGCCGTAGGTCGAAGAGGCGTCCACCACGCCCGTGGCCGAAAGGTAGAGTTGTTCCCGGTAGTTGTAGTCGGCCTTCAGATAGAAGTTCATCCAGTTCAGCAGCTCGGCGTAGCCGCCCGAGGTGCGGCCCACGGAGGAGACGTTGGAAAGCGAACGGTAGCGGTCGGTCGTCGTGTTGATGCCCGATCCGCTGCTGGCCTGCGTGCGCGAGGAGATCATCTGCCAGCCGCCTTTCAGGTCGAGCCGGTGACTGCCGGAGGTGAGGTTGTAGGACAGGCCGACCTTGCCGAAATAGTCCCTCGACTCCGAGGAGCCGCTGCGCACCGTATTGAGGGCCAGTCCGCCCATCAGCGGGGCGATCGTGCCCGAACTCAAACCGCCGATGAAGATGTCGTCCTTGATGTAGCGGTAGAAGATGCCGAACGTGAAGTCCGCCTTCAGGTTTTTCAGGATATTGTAGTTCAGACCCGTGTTCACCAGGAAGTCGTAGATCTTGTTCTTGCCTTCGATGCCCGTCAGCATGGCGACGGGGTTGGAAATGTTCATCGTCGGGTCGATCTTCGCATACTCGGTCAGGATGGCGCCCTTGTCGTCGACCTCGTAGACACCCGTCAGCGGGGAGTGCGAATAGGCCGCCAGCAGGGGGTTGGTCTGGGGCGAGAGGCCCTGCTCCTGAAGCTTCATCTCCAGAAAATCGAAGGAGATGGAGGCGAAGGCGCTGAGCTTTTCGCTGAAGTTGATGTTGGTATTGCCGTTGGTATAGAACTTGTCGCGCTTGGTTCCGTCGACCACACCGTTGCCTTTCTGATAACCGGCCGTCACGAGGTACTGGACCACGGCGTCGCCGCCCCGCACCTTCAGCGTATTGTCCGATACGAAGGCGGGCGAGAAGATCTCCTTCTGCCAGTCGGTGTTGAAACCGTAGCGCACCTGCTCGGCAGGCGTCATGTTGCCGCTCAGGAAGGGGAACGCCTTTCCGATCTCTTCCGAATCGGCGTAGCGGCTTCCGGCGATGTCGGCGATGTAACGGCTGAAATCGAGTCCAGAAAGCAGGGGCAGCGTCTTGTTGATGAAGCCCACGCCCTCGACGGTCTGGAATTCGACCAGCGTACGGCTCACCTTACCGCGCTCGGTGTTGATCAGCAGCACGCCGTTGCTGCCCAGCGAGCCGTAGGGCATTGCATCGGCTCCTTTGAGGAAGGTGATCTGCTCGATATTGTTCAGGTTGACCGGTTCGAGCAGGTCGGCCGAAAATCCGTTGATGATATTGGAAGTGTTCTGATCCGAAATGAAGGGGACCCCGTCGACGACCAGCAGCGGCGTATTCTGCCCCAGCAGGGTGCGGTTGCCGCGCAGGTTGAAGAAGGAGCCTTCACCCACCATGCCGCCCTTGGAACTTACGCGCAGGCCCGCGAAACGGCCCGTGAGCGCGTCGCTCACCGAGAAATAGCCCCGGTTGACATCCTTGATATCCATGGCCTGGGCCGTGCTGGTCCTGTCGGACATCGGCACGACGCCGTCGGGCGAGTAGTAACGGTCGGTTCTCAGCGTCTTGTCCGCCTGTTGCAGGTAAACCACCAGGCTGTCACGGCCGAGCAGATTCACCCGGGCCGAAAAATAGCCCTCCTTGATCACGTTGAGCACGGCATCCCGGGAGAAGGTTTTCGCCCGGAAAACGCCTTTCGGGCCGCTCACCACCGATTTGGCCAGTTCGCCGGAGCTGACCTGCGCGGCCGCCACCGGCTTGCGGGTATCGGCATCCAGCACGAGACCCACGACCGAATGGCCTTCGGCCGGATCCCGGTATTGATGAGGCTGCGCCGCCACTGCACGTCCCCCTGCAAAGAGCACGGACAGAAACAAAATGTATGTTATGAAATTACGCATTTTTCACTCTTTTTAGGGATTAATAATTGTCGGTCGGGGTCAGAACGATCCGTCCCACGCAGATCCGTCGCTTCTCGCCCATCGTATACTTGCCGGGAATGACGATCCGCAGTTCGAGCTGCCCGTATTTGCCGGTGATCTCGTATTCTTTGGTCAGCAAGCCGATCGTGCCGTTGCCGGTGGCTGCGCCGTCGTCGAACGCATTGGCCACGATACCCTCGGCGCGCCCGATCAGGGTCATGTCGTTCTCGCCGTGAACCTGGTAGATATCCAGAATATCGGTCTGGTTGGCGTTGTTGAACTTGTAGCTGACCAGGTGGCACTGAACGCTGTACTTGCCCGGCATGATGTTCAGCGGAACGTTGAGCAGCTGTTCTTCGTCATACGTACAACTCTTGAACTGGTAATAGTTGCCGTCGAAGTTGGTCGTGTACTGGAAGAACACCGCCAGCTTGTCGGGAACCAACCGGCTGTTCACGTTGTTGATCGTGTTCTTGTAGGAGTCGTAGGTTCCGGGATTCTTGGTGATGTTGCCTCCGCCGTCGATAATCTCCTTGCGCAGGTAATAGGGATTGAACCAGACGTTCTCGAAATAAACGCTGCGCGGAACGTAACATGCGCTCATGGGCCAGATGCGGCCGTTGCTCATCTCGACAGGATCGAGCACCGTCTGGTAGTCGGTGCGGATCTCCTTGCCGAGGACCGATTTCAGCGAACTGCCCGGCTGGAAGTCGACCAGTCCGGTGTGGAGGGCGGCCTTCATCATCCAGGTCGACCACAGCACGGTATCCGCCGGCGTCACTTCACGCTCGACGCTGTTCAGATACTCGGTCTTCTCCCGGAACATCGCCTCGAAGGCATCGTTGTCCGGAACGAAAAGCGTATAGCGGATGCTCTCGTCGTTCAGGTCGAGGTCCTTCAGCAGGTCGTTCTTGACGATCCACACCGAGTCGTAGATGATCCGGCCGTTCTCGTCCACGCCGAGAATCGGGCTGTTCTCCTTGTCGAAGACCCGGACGTTATGGGCCAGCAGCGTATCGCGGAACCGCGAATAGTCGTCGCCGGCCTCCTCAAGCCACTGGTAGAGGTTCTTGCGCGGCGCAAGCCATTCGGAGACCCGGTGGACGACGCCGTTCTCGAACACCCGGTCCATCTCGGAAATCGCGATGCCGTCGATGGTGTAGGTTCCCGAAACGCTTCCCACGGTCAGGTATTTGCCGGCCATCGTCCCCACGGTCGAAAGACGCGCGAGGTTGCGGCTGAAGATCGTCGTGATCGAAATGTGATTGCGTACGAGACGCAGCTTCTCGGCGTCGCTCATCGCAGCCACCCCGGCGGGCATCTGCGCGTCGGTCGGCGCCCAGACCGTCACCAAGTCCTTCCCCGACAGGATTTCGGTCATGCCGGTCTCGCCGACGAGTTTCACGAATTCGGAATAGTCGGGTGTCTTTTCCAGATACTGGAGCACCGTTCCTTCCCCGGTGGCCGTCTCGCCGCCGGTATAGTAGTCGTCCACGGCGTTGGTGCAGGCCGAGACCGCCAGAACCGCAAGACAACCCAAAGTTTTCAGGATCATATTTTCAGGAATATGCATAGTCTTCATTTTTTTAGATTCAGGCACACAGAACTACTCTTCCACGGGGACGAACGTGATGCGGTCGAATCCGCAGATGCCGCCGGTGGAACCGACCGTGAAACGCACCGTGTGGGTCTCCTCGCTCAACAGCGTGCGGTTGCCCCACGATCCCACGTTGTCGCCGTTGACGAAGTTGCGGTCGTTGCCCATGGCCACGTCGTCCCACAGGATGTTGCACTTGCCGCCGTAGTCGGCGTCGTTCGACTTCTCGATGGTGAACGTATAGGTTCCGGCAGGAAGCACCGGAATGTCGACTTCGAGCCAGCCGATGTCGCCCATATTCCAGTAGAGGGCGTCGCTGTAAAGATAGCGTCCGTTACCCACGTACTCGCTGTGATACCACACTTCGGCCTTGGTCTCGGGAATCGCCTCCCAGCGGATGCCGGGGACGTCGAGGCCGTTCTCGATCAGGCTGTATTTCTGCGCCCCGTCGCCCTCGCCCTTCTCCGAGCGGTAGAACGGCACGGCCTGGAACTCGACCTTGTCGGTGGGTTCCCAGACCACGACGTAATGCGCCATCGTCTCCGGAAGCACGCCCAGGTTGTCGATTTCATGCACATAGCCGTTCTTGGCCGGGATATCGCGCCGCGCCTCGACGATGCGGAAACTCTCCGCGCCGGCCTGCGGGTTGAAGTCGATGGAGCTGCCCGTATCGAGAACCGAAATGCCCTTGATCTCGGAGCAAGAGTAGATCGTCATGGACTTATAACCCGAGGGGAAAGTCGTCAGCTCGGCATATCCGTTCAGTTTGTCCATCATGTGATAGAGCATGAACTGATAGAGGTCCGACTCCTTGTCGGCCGGATCGCCGCCGCCGAACCAGGCTTTCAGGTCGTCCAGGCTGTTGATGCCGCGGCTGCGGAACACCTCGTCGGAAACGACCAGCACAGTCTTGTTCTCGCGGATGGTAGTCTCCCCAATCGTCCGGTAGGTGTTGTCGAGCCACTCGTCAAGCCCGCAGGATTCGACCGCACCGGCGAAGATCGAATAGGACGGATTGCCGGAGATAATGTCCCAGACGCTCTGGGTCAACGGCTCCAGCGGCTTGTCCAACGTATGGATGACGCCGTTCGAGAGGTCGATGTCCTTGCGGACGAGGAACGACGGCTCCTTGTCCTCGCCGTTGTCGATATACCGCCGCTGGGTGTCGATGTTGATCCCGGCCGTGAGGTAATCGCCCGTGAGGGTCGGCAGCGAGAGTTTCAGCATCAGGTTCGCGCTGGCCATCTTGGCGCCGCTGATGATGTGGTAACGAAGCAGGAAGTCGATCTCGTCGGCCGGCATCTCTTCGACCGAGTTGTAGTCAGTCTTCTCCCGCAGGTAGGTCTCCACGGCGGTGTTGTCCGCCACGAAGCAGGTGAACTGCCCGTTGCCGAGATTCATGGCATTGTACAGGTTGACCTTCCGGAGCATGGCGACCCACATCGAAAATTCGGGCTGGCCGGCAAGCCACTCGCCGACGGGCTGTTCGTCGTACGCGCGGAACACCTGATCCTTGTACGGGTCGTCGCAGCTGCCCAGCAGCAGCAGGCCCGCTATGATTGCTATTATTTTACGCATAAAGTCCATTTTTGTCGGTTCGGTTATAGGTAGTAGGGATTCTGTACGAGAACGCCGCCGCTGGCGATCATGTCGCTCTCATTGATCGGCAGGTAGTAGCCGTAGGTGTTCTGCAACTTGGCCTGGTAGAGCGGGCGGTCCTTGGCGGCCACGTTCTGGAGCAGCAGCGAGACCAGCTTGTTCTTATACTGCCCGTCGTTGCGCACCGCCACCCGCACCAGGTCGAACCAGCGCTTGCCTTCGAAGCAGAGTTCGCGCAGACGCTCGTCCAGCACCAGGTCGATCGCTTCCGACTGGCTGTCCGGCATGTCGGGATGCATCGTGTAACCGGCGCGTTCGCGGATCTGCCGGATGATGGCGTAAGCCGCGTCCGAATCGCCCTCGGCGCCCCGCATGACGTAGGCCTCGGCCTTCATCAGCAGCACGTCGGCCAGCCGATAGAAGATCCAGTTCGCGTCGCGCTGCGAGGATTCGCGGAGGTTCTCGACGCCTGTCGCCGTTCCGGCGTACTTCCACACCTTGGCGCTCGCTTCGATGTAACTGCCGCCCGAACCGCGCACGTCCGTCTCGTCGGGGAACTCGGCGAACTTGGCCATCGCCGCATCGGAAATGGCGTAGTTGTTATTGTTGCTTTCGTTGTAGAACCACGCAAACAGGTTGTTGGTCTGGAGCTGTGCCGCACTCCACTGCAATTCGATGATGCTCTCCTCGGAATTGCCCGGATTGTAGATCTGATACCAGCTCTCCGTGGGAAGCAGCGTATAGAGACCCGACTTCTCGATGTTCTCGCACATGGCGATCGTCTCGTCGTACTGCTCCGTCCAGAGGTAGATGTCGGCCAGCAGGGCGTAGAGCGCCCAGACCGTAGCGCGTCCCTTGTTCTCCCACGATCCGGGATCGTAGGCCACGGGGATCTGCTGCGCGCACTCCCGCAGGTCGGCGGCGATCGTTTTCAGAATCTCCATTCCGTCGCTCTTCGGAATGCGGAACTCCTGGCTGTCGTTCAGGTAGGGTTCGGTCACGTAGGGCACGTCGCGGAACGTGCGGACGAGGTAGAAATAACACAGGGCGCGCACCCACTTCGCTTCGGCGACGTAGGCGTCGCAGGCCTTCTGCGTGAAGGTCTTGTCGCGGGGCAGCACGTCGGCCGCATACCGGATGACCGCATTGCAGCGTCCGATTGCGTTGTAGAACTGCTGCCATTTGCAGATGGGATTGGTATCCTTGATTTCAAGCCCCTTGACCGCGAGCATGTTCTCGTTCGAGGTCAGACCGGGACCCAGGATCGTAACGTCCCCGCGCAGTTCGCCCCAGCGCACCAGCAGTTCGAGGCTGCTGCGGAGCTGCTGGTAGGCGCCCATCATGACGGCGTCGACCTCCTCCTTATTATTCCAGAACTCGTCGTTGGGCTGCTCGTTCTCGGGCTTCACGTCGAGCCAGCTGTTGCATGCCGTCCCTGCCGACACCAGCAGCAGCAGGAACAACGCTTTCAGCGTGTTGAAAAAATATCTTTTATTCATAATTCTCACGATTTAGAAGCTAAACGAAATATTGAAAGCTACGCGGCGCGAAGGCGGCGTGCGGCTCGAGTCGATGGCCAGTCCGTAGGCCCCTGCGCCGACACCCACCTCGGGATCCTGTCCCGAATAGTTCGTAAAGGTGAACAGGTTGTAGGTCGTCAGGGAAAGCATCGCGTTGGTTATGCCCAGTTTCGAGCAGAACGACTGGGGAATGCGGTAGCTCAACGTGATGTCCTTGATCTTGAGGAACGACCCGTCCTCGACGAACTTGCTGCTGCCCATCGAGTTGTAGTTCACGCCCCACAAAGCGCGGGGTACGTCGGTGTCGTCGCCCTCGTAACGCCAGCGGCGGAGCACGTTCTTCGACTGGTTGTTACCGGTGTTCATGTTTTCGAGGTCGTGGCGCACCTTGTTGACGATGCTGTGGCCGAGGCGGAAGTGCAGCGACGTACGCAGCTGCCACCCCTTGTATTTCAGCACGAGGCTTCCGCCACCGGTGATCGTCGGGAACGAGGAGCCGAGATAGACGATGTCCCTCTCGTCGATCACGCCGTCGTGGTTTATATCCTTGTATTTGGCATCGCCGGGGTGCATGCGGGTCGTTCCGCCCACGCGGATGGGAACCGTGTTGCCGTTGACGTCGCGGATAAGTTCGCCGCTGGCGTCGCGGGCCAGCGTCTCGTCGTAATTCTGGTAGACGCCCTCGAAAATATAGCCGTAGATCGAACCGATCGGATTACCCTCCATGATCTTACGGGCGTAGTTGCCGTTGCCGATCGTGTACTTCTCGGCGACCATGCTTTCGGGCAGCGAGGTGATCTCGTTGACGTTGCGCGAGAGGTTGATATTCGAGAGACTCAAGCTGAATTTACCGGCCTTGACGATGTTGTTCAGGCTCAACGAAAACTCCCAACCCCGGTTGCGCACGTCGCCGCCGTTGTACCGGCGCACGGAACTGTAACCCGTCGTCGACTGGATGGCCATGTTCTCCATGATCAGGTCGGTGGTCTCCTTGTTGTAGTAGTCGAAGCTGAAGCGGATCAGGTTCTTCAGGAACGCACCCTCGACGCCCAGGTTGTACGAAGAGACGATCTCGGGCCGGAGGTTGTCGAGCTGCATCTGGTTGGGTTTGATCGAGGGACGGTCCATGTAGGCGTCCTCGTAAGCGAAGGTTCCCGTGACGAAACTTGCCGCAGGCACGCGTTCGCTCTTACCCCAGCTGGCTTTCAGCCGCAGTTCGTCGACCCACTTCGCCTGCTTCATGAACTTCTCGTTGTTGATACGCCAGACGGCCGAGACGGAGGGACGCAGAGCCGACCAGCGGTTGTTGCGACCGGTATTGGAGTTGGCGTTCAGACGGGCCGCGACGTTCAGGGCGTAACGCTCGTCGTAAACGTAATTCAGACTGCCCACCAGACCCACCGTGCGCCGCTTGGCCCAGGCGGAGTTCATCTTGATGATCTTTCCTTCGGACGAAGGCGAGCTGACCGCCTCGGCGCCGCTGCCGGTCGTGGTGATGCTGTAACTGTTATTGTTGGTCGCCTCGATCTGGTCGCGGAGCGTAGCCTGGATATTGTGCCGCCCGAGGTTCACCGCGTAGTTGACATTCACGTCGGCGAACGTGACGGCCTTGTTGGACTGGGCTTCGAGACCCTGGTTGTAGTTCTGGTTGGACCACTTCACGTTCATAACCGACGAAGGCAGGAAGCCGTTGGTGCGGATGGCCGAAAGTCGGTAGGAAACGGTTCCCTGGACGGTCAGTCCCGGAATCGGATTGTACACCACGGCGAAATTGGCGCCCACGGAGCGCGACTTGGTCTTCTGGGTCGATTCGAGCGCATGCGCGAGCGGGTTGGGGAAGGTCCCCTGCAACGAGCTTTCGGGTGCGCTGAAATACTCGTTCGTGGGGTTGCCGTACTGGTCCAGCACCCAGGGACTCATGTTGGGCATCTTGATCATGGCCGTGTTGCGGACTGGCTTTTTCAGCTGCTCGTTGATGGCGTAGACCGAATTGGCCTCGTTGTCCGCATTCTCGGTCGCACCGATGGCCAGGTCCCTGGAGGTCGAACCGTAGGGCTGGTTGCGCGTGGACTCGGTGTAGTCGAACTTCGACTCGACGCGGAACTTGCGCGAGAACTTGATCACCAGGTTCAGGCGCGAAGTGATGCGCGAGTAGTCGGTTCCCTTGGTCGTACCGTCGCGGTCCTCGTATCCCAGCGAGAAGCGGTAGTTGGCAACCTCGCCGCCGCCGTCCATCGAGAAGTCCGTCGTGGAGTTGAGCGAATTCCGGGAAATCAGGTCGAGCCAGTCGGTGTTGCAGTTGAACTCGTTGAAATACTCGTAGGAACGGTCGTAGAGAATATCCTTCTGGTTGGTCAGCTTCTTCACGCGATCCTGGGCGTAGTCGCCGTCCTTGATCCAGTTCCAGAGGGCGTCCTGCATCAGCGTCACGTACTCCTGACCGTTGAGCAGCGGAATCGGTTTGGGTTCGAACGAATAGTCGAACTTCTGGGAGAACGAGAAACGGGGTTTGTGCACGCCGCCCTGCTTGGTCACGATCAGAATCACGCCGTTGGCGGCACGGGGTCCCCAGAGCGCCGTGGCGGCCGCGTCCTTGAGGATCTCGATCGACTGGATGTCGTTGGGCGAAATGCTCAACAGGGCGCCGAAATCCTCGACGTTGGCGTCGCCGAAGTTGAAGTCCTCGTCGATCTCGTTGTCCTGCGGGATGCCGTCGATCACGATCAGCGGTTCGTTGCTGGAGTTGAGCGACGCCGAACCGCGGATGCGGATCGTGGAGACCGTACCGGGGTCGCCCGACGCCGCAACGATGTCGAGGTTGGCCATACGGCCCTGGATCATCTGGTCGACGGAGGTCACGCTCATGTCCTCGAACTGCGTCACGTCGAGGTATTCGGTTGCCGTACCGAGGTTTTCGCGCTTAACGCCCACCTCGTTCTTGCGGGAGACCTTACCCTCGACAACGACCGACTGGATGGATTTGGAATCCTCCTTCAGGCGCACGTCGTAGACCCGCTGTCCGGTATAGGGGACCTTTTGCGTCACGTAGCCCACGAAACCCGTCACGATGGTCAGGTCCTTGGCATTGGCCGGCACGTCCAGGATGTATTCGCCCTGGATACCCGTCACGGCTCCCACGATGATTCGCATGTCCTTGTTCTGCAGATAGACCGTAGCGCCCGGCAGTACGCCCTGGCTGTCCGACACGACACCGCGCATCGTATAGGTCTCTTTCTTGACGCTCCTGCCCTGCACCTGTTTCTGTGCGAACACAGCACACGGCGACAGGCATACGGCAGCCATTATGATTAGTAGAAATGAAAATTTTTTCATCATCCGCTGGTATGTAGTTTAGATTTGGATTCGGCCTTAATTTCCGTACATCGTACGATAATCGAAACACGTATTGATGGAGTAGGTCGCGCAGTTGGTACGCAGGTAGATCACCCCCGGCTCCGTCGTAATGGTGTTGCCGGCCATGTCGGTAATGGTCAGCGACTCGGGAACATCGGGATTCCACGCAATGCCCATCGTCTTGGCGTCGGTCTCGTTCTGATACTCCGACAGCGTGACGTAGCGGCCCGAATAGGCTTCGGTAGTCGCGCCCTCGGAACCGAGTCCCGGCAGCAGGTAGAAGTTGAGCTTGTTCTTCTTCAGCGGTACGAAATAGTACTGGAGGTATTTGCGCAGTTCGGTCACGTCGCCGTCGACCACCTCGGGAATCATCCCCGCGTCCTTGGCGGCGAGAATCGCCTCGTTGGTCGGGAAGAACACCAGTCCGTCGGCGATCGGAGTGACCAGTCCGCCGCTGTTGTTGCCCAGCCCGGCGGTGATCATCAGACTCTTGAACTGCTGGTATTCGGGCATCTTGCCCGTCTCGGAGTAGGCTCCGACGCGGGCGGGGATCACCCGGTCGGTCTGGTAGACCGTTCCGTTGTCGGTGTCGAAGCTGGCCTTGACGCTCAACTCCTTGCCCGAGTAGTCGAAAAGAGCCTTGTCCTTGATATAGAAATAGGTCTTTTCATCCTTGGCGACGAAATAGCGCAGTTCGTCGGTCTCCTCCAGCGCCGGAAGATCGCCGTAGACGAACTGGGACATCAGCAGATTCGACACGGCGTTGGCATTCATGTTGCCGGACTTGCTGCGGAAGGTGTAGTCGCCGTGCGTGGAGGAACCCTCGCTCGACGAATAGCCGGCCGTAGCCAGGTCCTGGTCGTTCTGGATGAAGAGCGTGAAGCGGTTGTTCATGTCGACCGTCTGCTGGTACATGTTCTTCGTATTGAACGCCCGGGCGTAGAAGGTGAACTGCGGGTAGCGGAACAGCGGCGCGGTCAGGCATGTGAAGACCGCCGGTTCGAAGACCTTGTCCATGCCGTAAATGACGCCGTTCGAGCAGTAACGCACGTCTTTCAGCTCGGAGGTCGAAAGGTTGAAGCGTTCGCCGTTCACGCCGACGACCGGACTCATGTTCAGTTCCGAAGGCAGGATCAGGTCACGCGTACCGTAGACGTGCGCCCGCAGGAAATGATAGATGGCATTTTTGGGAATCAGGCCGAGGAAATCCTCCTGGGTCTGCGTGCCGTACTCGCTGAAATAGTTTTTCAGGTACTCCTTCAGCACGTCGTCCTGGGGCAGGAAGCAGTTGTTCGCATAGCGCAGGCCGCGGTCGAAAACCACGCCGCTCTCGTCGTGGTAGGTCCACTCGCTGGCGATCTCGGGAATCTCGGCCGTGCGCAGGGGTTCTTTCCAGTGGTAGAAGTAGAACAGCGAGTCGCCCGACGCCCCGGCGTAGTTCTTCGAAACGGTGGCGTCGTACTTGTAGAGGCTGACGCGGTCGAAAAGCCCCTTGCAGAGCGAGTAATCGGCCGACGACGCATTGTCCGACAACTCTTTATATACGGTACGCGCAGGCTCCATCACCTTGTCCACTATATAGAGATAGCCGTTGTCGGTCGGAATGCCGCTCTCCGTGACGGCGGCGTTGCCCGCATAGAGACGGTCGTTCGCGCCCTGCCAGTTCACGTCGGGAAAAAGCAGGCGGTAGTCGCCCTCCGCATCGGAGATGCCCCGTTTGGCGAACATCCGCGTCGAGAAGACGGGCATGTACTTCTCACGCGAGAAGATCTTCACCTTCCGCCGGTTGAGCGGATCGGTATATTCCTCGATGGCGGGACGCCCGTAGGTCTTGTACTTGTAGCACGCACCGTCGCCGGTGTCCGTTCCGTCGTCGGAAGAGACCATCGAGAAAGAGAGAAAATCCTCGGGTGTGTAGGCGAACTGGATCATGTGGCAGCCCACGAGCAGCGCAAGCTCCTCGACGGGGACCTGATCGACGTCCGTCGTTCCGTATTTTTCCTGGAGATAGCTGCCGAATGCGGCATCGTCCGGAGCAAACACCGTCACGAGTCCTCCGCCGTCCACGAGCCTGCGGTAACCGCTGCGGTCGAGCGCCTTGATAAAGCTGGTGAAATTGCCTCTGCTTTCGAGAATCCGGCAAGTGGAACCGAGCGAAAATTTTCCCCCGTCCTTCTCGTCCATCGATTCGCAGGCGACGAGAAAAAGCATTGTCGCCGAAAGCATCAGCGACCATAGTCGAAATACCTTCATAGAAATTAGTTTTAGGTTTAGTAAGTTTTACTCGACAACAAAGAAAGGCTGTTTCCGAGAAAACAGCCCTGGACACTTATTCAAAAAATGTCAATATTTGGTCAATCCGGTTAAAATACGCCTCCGGAGGGCCTGTGGGTGTTATTCAGCCTCATTCATAAACAGAGCGGTCTGCTTCCATTCGCCGCGCGTTTCGTTCGTCTGAACGGGTCCGGGCGTCGAGCGTCCGCGTTCGATATGCTCCCGCATCCGGACGGTCAGACGGCGCACGACGTCGGGGTGTTCGGCGATCACGTTTTTCGTCTCGCCGGGGTCGCTCTCCAGGTCGTAAAGCTGCATCGAAGGAAGCGTGGCGATATACTCCCTGTCCTTGGGAAAGGTCGGGAAACTCCAGCCTCCGGAACCGGCCGTGAAGAGAATCTTCCAGCGTCCTTCGCGCAGCGAGAAGCTGCCGTTGTTCGAATGGTGCACGGCGTCAGGACGCAGGTTTCCGCCCTTGCCCGTCACGACGCCCCAGAGGCTGTAACTGTCCTCGCCCTCGCCGGGCGTGAGGCGGTAACCGGCCATCTCGGCGAACGTGGCGTAGAAATCCGTGAGGGAGACCAGTCCCCGCTCGACGCGCCCGCCGTTCTTCCCGCCCCGCGAAACCACGAGCGGCACACGGTGGCCGCCGTCGAAGAGATCGGATTTGTAACCCCGGTAAATGTAGCTGGGGAAGTGCCCGCCGGCCTCCATCTCCTTCACTCCGGCGCCGTGGAAACAGCCGTTGTCGGCGGCGAAAACGACGACCGTGTTTTCGTAAAGCCCTTGCTCCTTCAGGCGGGCCACGATCTGCGCGACCACGTCGTCGACCATCATCACGAAATCGCCGTAGGGCGAGAGTCCCGACTTGCCGCGGAACTCCTCCGAGGGCAGGATCGGCGTATGCGGGGCCGTCAGCGGCATGTAGAGGAAGAAGGGCTTCTTCGCGCTCTGCGCCGCAATGTATTCGAGCGACTTCCGTGTGATGCGCTGGAGACACTCCCCGTGTTCGAAATCGGCTCCCTGCGGGCCGCTGCGCTGCAACAGCAGTCCCTTGCCGTCGGCCGAGGTCCGGTCGGGCTGCGCCGTCACCCGGTCGTTTTCTATATATACATAAGGTGGCATGTCGAGCGAAGCCGGGATACCGAAGAAATAGTCGAAGCCGCGGGTCACGGGACCGTCCCCGACCGGGCCGGAGAAGTCCACCTTGCCGTCGCGCATGGTCCAGTTCCAGCCCAGATGCCATTTGCCGATGCAGGCCGTCGAATAGCCCAGCTCCGAAAGGAAGGTGGCGATCGTGCGGCGACTGGGGGCGATCAGCGGCGGGGAGTAGCTGTTCGTGACGCCGCTTTTGAGAGTCGTGCGGAAGGCGTAGCGCCCCGTCAGGATGCCGTAGCGCGAAGGCGTGCTCACCGAAGAGCCCGAATGGGCGTCGGTGAAGGTCACTCCGTCGCGGCAGAGGGCATCGATGGCCGGGGTCCGTATCCGGGATTTTTCATTCAGGGCCGAGACGTCGCCGTAACCCATGTCGTCGGCCAGAATAAAGACGACGTTGGGCTGTGCGGCGCAGGCCAGCGACGAGGTCAGTGCGGCCGCCGAAGCGAGCACCGCGCTTTTGTCGAGTTTCATCATCTGTGTCGGAATTAGGTTCGTAATTTTCAGGAAAGGTACACGAAATTTTCGGTCCCGGCAACGCCCCGCACCGCCCGGAAAGGCGTTTGGTCAGTTTTTGGCCAAATTTGAATAAAAAGGAGCAGCGAGTCTGTCCCGATCCGCCTAATTTTGTATCATCCGCTACGACAAATAACCTAAAACGAATATCCGATGAATCCTGTCAAAATCACGTTGGGCGCGACGGCGCTGCTGCCGCTGGCCGTATCGTCCGCAACGGCCCAGGAAGCGGGGACTCCCCGAAAGCCCAATTTCATCTTCATCATGACGGACCAGCAGCGCGCCGACCTCTGCGGCCGGGAGGGCTATCCGCTCGACGTCACCCCCTTCGTGGACCGCATGGCCGCCGAAGGCGTCTGGTTCGACCGGGCCTACACCCCCGCCCCGATCAGCGGCCCGGCCCGCGTGGCGTTCCTCACGGGGCGTTTCCCGAAAGCCACGCGCGTGAAATCGAACCACAACATCGAGGACGCGGTCTACAAGGACGACCTGTTCGCCTTCGCGCGCCGCAACGGCTACCGCACGGCGCTCGTAGGTAAGAACCACGCCCACCTCAAGCCGCAGGACGCCGACTGCTGGCGTCCCTACAACCATTTCGCCCAGCAGGGAAAAGTCGACGAAAAGGCCCGGGCCTTCAACCGATACCTCGGCACGACCGACATGTACGCCAGCTACGACCCGGCGCCGTTCGGAGCCGAGATGCAGCATCCCCACCGCATGGTGGACGACGCCCTGCAATGGATCGGCGGCGACGACGACAAGCCCTTCATGATGTGGCTCTCGTTCCCCGAACCGCACAACCCCTATCAGGTCAGCGAACCCTATTATTCGATGTTCCCGCCCGAGAAACTGCCGCCGGTGCGGACCGGGCTCAAGGACCTGGCCGTGAAAGGCCCGGAATACGAACTCCTGCACGAGATGATGTCGCTGGGACATGCGGGCTATTACGAGCACCTGGACCGCCTGCGCAGCAACTACCTCGGGATGATCCGCCTGATCGACGACCAGATCGCCCGTCTGGTGGAGCAGCTGCGCAAGGACGGCACGTATGAAAACACGGTCTTCGTCGTGACGGCCGACCACGGCGACTTCGCCGGGGAGTACGGGCTGATGAAGAAGGGCGTGGGGCTCTCGGACATCGTCGCGCGCGTGCCGTTCGTCTGGTTCGGCGGTCCGGTTCCGGCACAGGGTTTAAGTTCCGCGCACGTCTCGCTGGTGGACGTTTTCCCGACCTTCTGCGAGATGGCCGGGGGCGAGATTCCCGAAGGCGTGCAGGGACGCAGTCTGATCGAGGTCATCCGCGGCGGCGACTACCCCGCCGATGAGTTCCGCAGCGTGATGAGCGAGGACGGCTACGGCGGCCAGTACTACACCAAAGAGGACGGAACCGACTACGCCGCAGAGGGCGCCACGCGCAAAAAGCCCGGGTTTTTCGACGAACTGAACACCTGGACGCAGAGCGGCGCGAGCCGGTGCGTGCGCATGGGCGACTGGAAACTGGAGTTCGACATGCTGGGCAACGGCGAAATGTACAACGTCAAAAAGGATCCCTCGGAGATGAAGAACCTCTACGGCAACCGGAAATACGCCGCCAAGCAGCAGGAGCTGATGGCCGAGCTGCTCAAATGGGACATCGCCACGGACGACCCGCTGCCGCTGCCCCGCCAACGCTACCGCTTCAAGCGCAATCCGCACAACTACCTGTTTTACAACAAATAGCATGAAAATCCGAACAACCCGTATCGCCGCAGCGGCAGCCGTACTGACGGCATTTTCCGCGGGCGCTGCGCCCAAGCGGCCCAACATCGTGCTCGTCATCTCGGACGACACGCGCATGCTCGACTTCGGCTGTTACGGCAGTCCCGACGCCGTGACGCCCAACATCGACCGGCTGGCATCCGAGGGACTGCGCTTCACGCGGTTCTTCCAGGCGACGGCCATGAGTTCGCCCACGCGCCACTGCCTGCTGACGGGACTCTATCCCGTGCGGTCGGGGGCCTACCCCAACCACACCTACATCGACGACGGCGTGCAGACGCTGCCCAAATACCTGAAGGACTGCGGCTACCGGGTGGCCATGCAGGGCAAGCGGCACATCGCGCCGATGAGCGCATTTCCCTTCGAGGAGCTGGCCAAACCGAATGCGGATGTGAATCCGGCCAAAATCGAACCGTTTTTCCGCGAGGCGGCAGCCGGCGGCCAACCGTTCTTCCTCTACGTGGCCTCGCACGACGCCCACACCCCGTGGACGCGCGGCGACCGCTCTCTCTTCGATGCGGCACGGCTGACTCTGCCCCCGACGCTGGTGGACACACCCGAAATCAGGGATTTATATGTGAATTATCTGGCCGAGATCAACCAGCTCGACACCGACATCGGCCGCATCGACTCCCTGCTGAAAAAATACGGGCTGGACGACGACACCATCTTCATCTTCACCAGCGAGCAGGGACACCAGTTCCCGTTCGCCAAGTGGACCTGCTACGACGCGGGGCTGCAAACGGCCTTCATCGTGCGCTGGAAAGGGGTGACCCGGCCCGGCACGACGACCGACGCCCTGTGCGAATACGCCGACGTGACCCCCACGCTCGTGGACATAGCCTCCGGCTCGGTTCCCGAGGGGCTGGACGGCCGGAGTTTCCGGAAAGTGATCGAAGGCAAAAAGTCGAAGCACAAGGAGTGCGTCTACGGCATCCAGACCTCGCGGGGCATCCTCAACGGCCCGGACCACTACGGCATCCGCTCGGTCCGCGACGAGCGTTACTGCTACATCCGCAACCTGACGCCCGAAGCCACGTTCCAATGCGTCGTGACGAAGCAGGAATATTTCCGGGAGTGGCAGCGCCGGGGCGACGAAGGGGACACCTTCGCCCGCGAGCGCGCCGGACTGTACCAGACGCGCCCCGCCGAGGAGCTGTACGATGTCGTGAAGGACCCCTATCAGATGCACAACCTGGCCGCGGACCCCGCCTACAGGAAGGTCCTCGACCGGATGCGTCCGAAACTCGACGCCTGGATGGCGAGCCAGGGCGACCTGGGCGCGCAGACCGAACTGGACGCGACGCAGCATTTGCTGAACAACCGCAAGAAAACCCAAAACGCAAAACAATAAACGACCTTTCGACAAACCTTTTCCGAATGAAGAAAACCCTTTCCATAGCGATTCTGGCGGCCGCAGCGCTTTTTGCGACCGCACGGGCGGCAGCGCCTGCGCCGCAGAACACCCTGCGCGCCCCGGCCTACCCCCTGATCACCATCGACCCCTACACCAGCTGCTGGTCGGCCGGAGACTACCTCTACGACAGCCACACGACCCACTGGACCGGGCAGCCGTTCCCGCTGGTAGGCGCTCTGCGCGTCGACGGAAAAACCTACCGTTTCATGGGCATCGACGCCCCGACGTGCGCTTTCGAAGCCGGTTTCGGCGGCGAGCGATCCCTGTCGACCCCCGCCGTGCAGCAATCGGCCGACGTACGGGCCATGCAGACCGTCTACGAATTCACCTGCGGTCCGGTGGGGCTGACGCTGACCTTCACGGCTCCCCTCTTCCTCGACGACCTCGAACTGATCTCCCGCCCGGTGAATTACATCGCCTATGAAACCCGGTCGCTCGACGGCGCGGCTCACGACGTGCAGATCTACTTCGAGGCGTCGCCCGCCTGCGCCGTCAACACCACCGACCAGGAGGCCGTGAGCGACGGTTACCGCAAGGACGGCCTGGCGTTCGTCCGCACGGGAAGCAAAGAGCAGAATGTGCTCCGGCGCAAGGGCGACCAGATCAAGATCGACTGGGGCTATTTCTACCTCTGCGCCCCCGACGGCGGTTCGTCGCAGTCGGTGGGCGGTGCCATGACGATGCGCAGGGCCTTCGCCGCAAACGGCAGGCTCGACGGCAAAACGGCCGCCGCAGACAATGCCTGTATCGCCGTCGCCCGCAGTCTGGGACGCGCCGCAGCGGCCAAAGGCCTGATCATGGCCGGATTCGACGACATCCGGTCGATCCAGTACTTCAAGACCGACCTGCGCCCCTACTGGAACCGCCGGGGCGACAGCACGATCGAACGGCAGTTCGCGCTGGCGGCCGGCGACTATCCGGTTCTGAACGAGAAATGCCGGGAGTTCGACCTCGAACTGATGGAGACGGCGACCCGCGAAGGCGGACGGAAATACGCCGAACTCTGCGCCCTCGCCTACCGGCAGGCCATCGCCGCTCACAAACTCGTGGAGTCCCCCGACGGCGACCTGATGCTGCTCTCGAAGGAGAACGCCAGCAACGGTTCGATCGGAACCGTGGACATCAGCTACCCCTCGGCCCCGCTGTTCCTCTATTACAACCCCGAACTGTGCAAGGCGCTGCTCAACCACATCTTCCATTACAGCGAAAGCGGCAAGTGGCAGAAGCCCTTCCCGGCGCACGACGTGGGAACCTATCCCCAGGCCAACGGGCAGACCTACAAGCACGACATGCCGGTCGAGGAGTCGGGCAACATGCTCGTACTGACGGCCGCCATCGCGGCGGCGGAAGGCAACGCCGAATACGCTCGCAGACACTGGAAAGAGTTGACCCGCTGGGCCGAATACCTCGTCGAGAACGGACTCGACCCCGACAACCAGCTCTGCACCGACGACTTCGCGGGACACTTCGCCCACAACGCCAACCTCTCCATAAAGGCCATCATGGGCATCGCCTCCTACGGCTACTGCGCACGGATGCTCGGCATGCAGGAGGTTGCCGACAGCTACTTCGCCAAGGCCCGTGAGATGGCCGGGGAGTGGGTCCGGATGGCCGACGACGGCGACCACTACCGCCTGACCTTCGACAAGAGCGGAACGTGGAGCCAGAAATACAACCTCGTGTGGGACAAACTGCTGGGCTTCGGCATCTTCCCCGAAAGCGTGGCCCGGAAGGAGATCGCCTACTACCTCCATAAGCAGAACCGCTACGGGCTTCCGCTCGACAGCCGCCGCCAATGGACCAAGTCCGACTGGATCGTCTGGAGCGCCACGCTGGCCGACGACCGGAAGAGCTTCGAAGCGCTCGTCGAGCCGGTCTGGGACTTCATGAACGAGACGGTGCTGCGCGTGCCGATGTCCGACTGGTACAAGAGCGACGTGCCGGCCCACGTGATTTTCAAGGCCCGCGCGGTGGTCGGCGGCTATTGGATCAAGATGCTCGAAAGCAAATATACAGCTAAAAAACAAGAAAACCGAATCCGATGAACCACACAATCGCAACCCTCGCCCTGACGCTGCTGCTCGGCTCCGGCATCCCCTCGCAGGCCCGCAGCGACCGCCGCAACGACGGCATATCATGGAGCGCGGCGGCAGACTACGCCACGACGACGCTGGCCGACAACTTCTGGCGCGTACCCGGCAACGGGTTCGTCGGCAAGCAGCCGCCCTACCACTTCACCAACGGCGTGAAAGGCGCCGAGGATTTCTCGAACAACTACTGGCCGCAGGCCCACGGCATGGACGTCTTCATCGACGCCTACCTCCGGGCGCAGCGCGAAGGCGACCGCGAAGCCGAAGCCTTCTACAAGGAGTGCTTCGACAAAGGCTACCGCGACCCGATCGGCACGGGCGAGGTCAAACGCCAGACAGGCGTCCTCTGGACCAGCTACGGCATGAAGAAATACGCCGACATCTCGGCCTCGTTCGGCAACCAGTTCGTCGACGACATGGAGTGGCACGCGCTGACGCTGATCCGGCTCTACGAAGCCACCGGCGAAGCCGTCTACCTGCGCGAGGCGCAGAAGCTCTACGCCCAGATCTGGAAGGCCTGGGACCTTCCCGCAGCCCGCGACGTGGGCGGCAGCGGCGGTTTCATCTGGTGCTACGGCAAGGAGGACACCGCCCAGGGTCTTTCGAAGAACGCCTGCTCGAACGCCCCGGGCTGCCTTACGGCCATCCGTCTGCACGAAGTGAAGCGGCGGACCCCGGCCGCACGCTACCGGGCCGACTCGCACCCCGACTACGTCGATTTCGACTACCTGAAAAACGCCGAGACGGTCTATGAATGGATGGCCCGCGAGCTGTTCGACCGCACGACGGGACAGGTCTACGGATCGTTCTCGCAGAAGAAGGGCAAGATGACGGCCTACTCGCTCACCTACGACCAGGGGACGTTCCTCGGAGCCGCGCACCTGCTCTACCGCTACACCGGGAAGAAGCTCTACCGCGACGACGCCCTGAAAGCCGCCCTCTACACCATCACCCACCCGGGCATCACCAAGGGCGGCATGCTCCGCGACGAGGGCGCCGGAGGCGACAACTCCTTTTTCAAGGGAATCTTCATCCGCTATGCCGTGGAGCTGGTCAACGACCGCCGCATCAAGCGCAAACCCCGCATCCAGCTCTACGACTTCATCCGCCACCAGGCCGAAACCCTCTGGACGAAGGGACTCGGGCGCGACGCTGCCGGAAATCCCGCGGGATTCTTCACCCCCGACTGGAGCCTCGATCAGGAACAGGCGGCCCGCAAAGGCGCCGAATATCAGAAGCCGAGACTGGGCTGGCAGGTCAGCGGCGCCACGCTGCTGGAAGCCATGAACGTGATGAAAGACCCGCGTTAACGAGAAATTCACTAATTTTACCGCAATGAATAAGCTGAACCTGAATTCTACGCTGCTCAAAGCCTCCGCACTCTCCGCGGCGGTCGCGCCCGCAACGGGCCTTGCAGCCGAAAAAAGCGCTCCCCGGACCGACCGCCCCAATATCGTGGTGATCGTGGCCGACGACCTGCTGTCGTCCGAGCTGAGCTGCTACGGAGGGAAAAACATCGAGACCCCCAATATCGACCGGCTGGCCCGGGAAGGGGTGCGGTTCACGCACAACTATGCGTCGATCGCCATGAGCGTGCCCATCCGCGCCTCGATGTACACGGGTCTCTACCCGGTCCGCCACGGCTCGTACCAGAACCACAAGGCGACCTTCAAGGGAACCAAGACGGTCAACGAATACATGCCCGAGGAGGGCTACCGCGTAGGCCGCACCGGCAAAAACCACCCGATCACCCCGGCGGTCTACAAATTCGAGAAGGTTCCCGGATTCACCGTGGGCTGCACGGCGCTGAAGGCTCCCTACACCGTGGACGGCATCCGCGAGTTCATGACGCGCAACGACGATCCGTTCCTGCTCTACGTATGCAGCATCCATCCGCACGCGCCGTGGACGTGGGGCGATCCGACGGAGTTCGACAAGGACAAGCTCGTGATGCCCGAGAATTGTGTGGACAACCCCCGGATGCGCGAGATTTTCACCCACTACCTCGCCGAAGTGCGCGCCCTCGACAACGAGGTCGGCTCGGTGCTCGAAGTGCTGACCGAGACGGGCAAGCTCGACAACACGATCGTGATGTTCCTCGGCGAGCAGGGACCGCAGTTCCCCGGCGGCAAGTGGACCTGCTGGTATCCGGGCGTCAACAGCGCATTGGTGGCGCGTTATCCCGCGAAAATCGCTCCGGGACGCGTATCCCACGCCATCGTGCAGTATGAGGACCTGCTGCCCACGTTCCTCGACATCGCAGGCGGCAAGCCGCGGAAGGAGCTCGACGGCGTCAGCTTCAAGAAGGCGCTGTTCGGCGAGTCGGACAAAGCCCGCAAATACGCCTACGGCATCCACAACAACATTCCGGAAGGCCGTCCCTACCCGATACGCAGCATCCGCGACGAGAAATACGCGCTGATCTGGAACCTCACGCCCGAAAAGGACTACCACGAAAAGCACCTGATGAAGGAACCGAAGAGCAACACGGGGGTCTGGGAGGCGTGGAAATCGTCGGAGAACACCGATCCCGAAGCCAAACGACTGATCGACCGTTTCGTGCACCGTCCCGAGTTCGAGTTCTACGACGTGGAGAACGACCCGTGGGAGATGAACAACCTGGCCGACAAACCCGAATACCAAAGCCGTATCCGCAAGATGAAGAAGGAGCTGGAAAAATGGATGGAACAGCAGGGAGACAAAGGCGCCGCAATGGACGTAAGTTTCCCGGGGCAACCCAAATAGCGAAAAAAAAAGAAACGGGCGTGAAATTCACGCCCGTTTCTTTTTCAATCTGTTGCCTATTTCAACACCCGCTCGACATAGGCCTTGTAATCCTTCACGACGGGTTCGTAGTCGTCGTCCTCGTACAGCGGCGAGGAGATCAGGAAATCGGCCGACGAACGGTTGATGGCCGTCGGAACGTTGTAAAGCGTCGCCAGGCGCAGCAGCGCCTTCACGTCGACGTCGTGCGGCTGGGCCGACATCGGGTCCCAGAAGAAAATCAGCGCGTTGATCTTTCCGTCGGCGATCAGCGACCCCAGCTGCTGGTCGCCGCCCAACGGACCCGACTTGAGCAACGTGATTTTCAGCTCGGGTTTCTCCTCCGCCTCGTCCTCGTGCTCCTCCCTGTGATCGCGCAGGGTCTTTTCGACCATCTTGCCGGTCGTACCCGTGCATACCAAATGGTGGCGGCTCAGCTTGCGGCTGTTCCAGTCGACCCACTCCGCCAGGTCGCGTTTCATGTTGTCGTGGGCAACCAGTGCCAGCACTTTCGTCTTCTTCTCCATAACGACAGGTCTTTATGAAAGCCGCAGCGGCTTTCGGTTCGTCACGCCCCGGCCCGCACCGGGAAATTTTTCGCTATTCGTTCTCGGCCGGGAGTTTGAACTCCGTGAATCCCGCCCCGACCAGCGTGTTGTACCACGCGAAGCACTTCTTGATGTCCGAAACATGCACCCGGTCGCGGTCGTACTCGGGAAGCACCTCGGCGAATGCGGCTTTCAGATTCTCGGGCGACTCCTTGGGGCTGATCGCCTCCTTGCCGCCCGTGTGGGCGTAGATCCGGGTGAAGACGTCGGCCAGCGCAATGTCCTCGCCTTCGGTGAACATCGAAATCTCCGAAAGGGCGCTCACCTTGGCGTTGGCCGAGGCGTTCATGCGCCGTCCGTCGAGCAGCGACTCGACGATCACGCCGCGCGCGGACTGCGCCACGAATTTATAAAGTCCGGGCTGGCCCGAAATGGCCAGAATCTCTTTCAGTTCCATACAGTTGCTATTTCTTTGTTAAAATGGGTTGTTCGGGTTCTTCCTCCTCCTCGTCGGGAACGGTATATTCCCGGGGCTGCGTATAGGAGGGCACATTGTATGCCGTGATGGCGCGTATCCAGAAAGTCACTTTCCGGCCCGCTTTCTGCCGGGGAATGATCCCCTCGTAATCGAACGAAGTGATGTCGGCGGGCGGCTCGGTCTTCGCGACGGTCCTCACGTCGGATTTGTCGCCGTCGAGCATGTAGAGAATGCAGACGTTGCGCAGCCCGTAGCTGCACGAAACGGACACCTTCACCAGGACCTCCGAATCGGAGGCCATGACCCGCGGCGATACGCTCACCTCGCCGAATTCCGCCGGGGTCGTATACTCGGGTCCCCGGCTCGAATTGCAGGCCGAGAGGCACATGGCCGCAAGAACGGTGAAGAGGCGCGTTTTCATACCCTACTCTTTGGTCAGGTGCACGTCCATCTGCGGGAACGGGAAATTGATGCCGGCTTTCGGCAGCTCCTTGTAGAATCGCTCGTTATGCTCGAAAAAGACGTTCCAGTAGTCGCCGTTCTTCACCCATGCGCGGATCGAGAGGTTCACCGAACTGTCGGCCAGCGCAGCGACCCACACCACGGGGGCGGGATCGGGCAGGACGCGCGGATCGGCGGCCAGCATCGAAAGGACGGCCTCGCGGGCCACGTCCACATCGTCGCCGTAGGAGATGCCCACGGTCCAGTCCACGCGGCGCGTCTCGGAGGTGGAATAGTTGTCGATAATGGCCGTGGCGATCGAGTTGTTGGGAATATAGATCGTCTGGTTGTCGGCCGTGGTGATCACCGTCGAGAAGAGCTTGATGTCGCGCACGGTTCCCGACTGTCCCTGCGCCGAGATATAGTCGCCGATACGATAGGGTTTCATCAGCAGGATCATCACCCCGCCGGCAAAGTTCTGGGCCGTACCGCTCAAAGCCATACCGATGGCCAGCGTGGCGGCCGACGCGACGGCGATGAGCGACGTCACGTTGACGCCCAGCGTCGACACGACGATCAGGATGAGCAGCAGCGTGAAGACCGCGCTGACGGTATTGCGCGTGAACGAACGCAGCGAAGTGTCGACGTTGCGGTGCTGCATGGCCACGTCGATCAGTTTCAGCAGGCGCCGCACGATCCACCGTCCGACGAAATAGATCGCCAGCGCAATGGCGATTTTAATGACGATCCAGACCGACTCGGAGAGCAGCGTCTGCAACAGGGCATGGTAATCGATATTGGCGATCTTCTCGACCGTCTCCGCGAAATGGGCTTTCTGCACGCTGTCGGGAACCATCAGGGGAGCCGGATCCTCGGCCGCTAAAAATGTCCACATAATTCCGTTTTTTAAGTTTGTGAGGCAAAAATAGCCAAAAAAAGGAGAACTTTATTAACTTTGTCTACGCTTTTTGCAGAAAGCGACGGAAAACACCATACATGATACGATGCAGAACAACGTTGAAATTATCCAGATAAACATTTCGGGCGAAGACAAACCGGGCATGACCTCGTCGCTCACCGAAATCCTCGCACGCTACGACGCCTTCATCCTCGACATCGGACAGGCCAACATCCACCAGTCGCTGACGCTCGGCATCCTGATAAAGACCACGGCCGACAAGTCGGGGAGCATCATGAAGGAGCTGTTGTTCAAGGCGTCGGAACTGGGCGTTATGATCCGTTTCACGCCCATCCCCGAGGACCGCTACAACGACTGGGTGGGCCGTCAGGGCAAAAACCGCTACATCATCACCCTGCTGGGCCGCACCGTCACGGCGCGCCACATCGCCCAGGTGACGAAGGTCGTGGCCGAGCACGGGCTGAACATCGACGCCATCAAACGCCTCACGGGCCGCATGCCCCTCTGCGAGGACGACCGCGCCGCCAAGTCGTGCATCGAACTCTCGGTGCGCGGATCGCTCACCGACCAGGAGCGCAGCACGATGCAGGAGGGATTCATGAACCTCTCGGAGATCGGTCTCGACGTTTCGTTCCAGAAGGACGACATCTACCGCCGCAGCCGCCGCCTGATCTGCTTCGACATGGACTCGACGCTGATCGAGACCGAGGTGATCGACGAACTGGCCGAGCGCGCGGGCGTGGGCGGCAAGGTGCGCGAGATCACGGCCAGCGCCATGCGCGGCGAGATCGACTTCCGCGAGAGCTTTTCACAGAGGGTCGCGCTGCTCAAGGGACTGGACGTCTCGGTCATGGAGGAGATCGCCCGCAACCTGCCCATCACCGAGGGGCTGGAACGCATGATGACGATCCTCAAACGCGTGGGTTACAAAACGGCGATCCTCTCCGGCGGATTCACCTATTTCGGCAACTACCTGCGCCAGAAATACGGCTTCGACTACGTTTACGCCAACGAACTGGAGATCGAGGACGGACGCCTCACGGGACGCTACGTCGGCGAGGTGGTCGACGGACGCCGCAAGGCCGAACTGCTGCGGCTGCTGTGTCAGTTCGAGGAGATCAACATCGCCCAGTCGGTGGCCGTCGGCGACGGTGCCAACGACCTGCCGATGCTCAACCTCGCGGGCCTGGGCATCGCCTTCCACGCCAAACCCAAGGTGAAGGCCACGGCCCGGCAGTCGATCTCGACCATCGGGCTGGACGGCATTCTCTATTTCCTGGGGCTGAAAGATTCCCGTATCGAACAGTGAGACTGCCGGATCCGATTCCGCACGATACACCGCATCCCGCTTCGGACCGCCATTGCCGCACCGCCTTACCTTAAAAACATGTCCCGTTCCCGGCCCATATCCCTTCTCTGCCTTGCCGCCGTCCTGCTGGCGGGCGGATGCTACGACTCCCCGTTCGGGGAGCCGGACGACGACGGAGGGGAGAAACCCGCGACGGAGACCATCGCGGCGCTGCGCGCCCGTTATGCGGGCACGCCCTTCACCGTTACGGGCGACATCGTCGTCACAGGGAGGGTCGCGAGCAGCGACCGAGCGGAGAATTTCTACCGCACGCTCTGCATCTACGATGCTGAAGCGGGACTTGAGGTAATGGCCGGTATCGAACACCTGCACAACGACTTCCCCATAGGAAGCCGTGTTACGCTTTCACTCCGGGGACTCACCGTCGCCCAGAGCCGCGGGGTGTTGCAGGCGGGACGTCCGCCCGCCGCCGGAAGCGGCTACGCAACGGATTACATCGGCTCCCGGGCGGCGCTCGGCGCCGTGCTGGTCCGCAGCAGCGAAACCCTGGCCGCACCCTCTCCTGCCCCGCTTACCATTCCTGCGCTTACGGAAAACCGCTGCGGCACGCTCGTTCGCATCGACGGCCTGCGCTACACCCCCGAAGATCTTTCAGCCCCGACGTGGGCGGGCTACAAGCGTTTTACCGACGCCGACGGCAACGCCGTCTACACCTATGTCCGCCCATACGCCCGTTTCGCCGACGCCGAAGTGCCTGCCGGCACGGTCTCGCTGACGGGCATTCTCCAGTACGATGCCGCGGGCGACGGACGTTACATTCTCAAACTGCGCGATGAAAACGACTGCACGCATTAGCCTGCCGATCCTGCCGGGCTTGCTGGTCCTGCCGATCCTGCTGACGCTGCCGGCCGGATGCGACCGGGCCACGCAGCCCGAATTCACGGTCTGTCCCCCGGAACCGCAGAATTCGGTCGCCTACCTCAAGTCGCTCTGCGACGGGAAAAGCAGCGTCGCGGTGACGCAGGACATCATCATCCGCGGATTCGTCACGGCCAACGACCTCTACGGCGAATTTTACAGGACGATCGTCGTCGAAGACGCCTCGGGCGGCATCGCGATCGCTGCGGAAGGCTCCCCGCTGGCGGACCTCTATCCGTTCGGCATCGTGGCGACCGTACGCTGCAACGGCCTGACGCTGTGCGACTACGGCGGGAAAATCCAGCTGGGAACGACACCCGGCGACGACGGCGCGGGGTGCATCCCGCGCGAAGAGCTGGCACGGTACATCCGCACCGAACCGCCCGGCGGCGAGACCCCCTCCGCACAGCTCCTGACGTTCGACGCCGTCTCGGCCCGGCACATCGACACCCGCGTCCGTTTCGACGACGTGCGTTTCGCCGACGCCGGGAAAACCTGGTGCGACACCGACCCGGAGACGGGCCGCACCGTCGCCACCGAGCGCGTGATCGTCGACACCCGGGGCCGGACCTTCACCGTGCGGACCGCCGCGACCTGCGCCTACGCAAAGGAGCCTCTGCCCCAGGGCACAGGCTCCTTGTATGGAATCATCGACTATTTCGCCGGAAAATACTCCCTGCGCATCACCAACCGCGAAGCGGAATTTTCCGGCACGGCAACGTCTTCCGCAGCATCTCCCCGAACCGCCGGATGTCCGGCGCGGACGACGCAGGAATTTACCGCTGCAACGCCTCCCACAGCATATCCTTGAGCCGCGGAATGTTCAGCCCCGAGACCGACGAGATGAAGACCGACGGTACGCCTTCGGGCAGGTGGCCGCGCATCTCAGCGATCAGGTCCTCGTCGAGCATGTCGCACTTGGTGACGGCCAGCAGGCGCTCCTTGTCCAGCAGTTCGGGATTGTACTGCGTCAGTTCGCCCAGCAGAACGTCGTAGTCGCGGCGGATGTCGTCGCTGTCGGCGGGAATCAGGAACAACAGCACCGAATTGCGCTCGATATGACGCAGGAAACGGGTTCCCAGACCGCGGCCCTCGTGCGCACCCTCGATGATGCCCGGAATGTCGGCCATGACGAACGACTTGTGGTCGCGGACCTCGACAATACCGAGGTTCGGCTCCAGCGTCGTGAAGGCGTAGTCGGCGATCTTGGGCTTCGCGGCCGAGACGACCGAGAGCAGCGTCGACTTGCCCGCATTGGGGAAGCCCACCAGCCCCACGTCGGCCAGCACCTTCAGTTCGAGGATGAACGTGCCTTCCTCCCCCTCCTCACCCGGCTGGGCGTAGCGCGGCGTCTGATTCGTGGCACTCTTGAAATGCCAGTTGCCCAGACCGCCCCGGCCGCCCCGGAGCAGCACGAGCCGCTCGCCGTCGGCCGTCACCTCGCCCACCGTTTCGGTGGTCGTGGTCCCGTCCTCGCTCTCGAAGACGCGCTTGGCGACCGTACCCAGCGGAACCGGAATCACGATGTCGCGGGCGTCCTTGCCCGAAGAACGCGCCCCGGAGCCGTGCTCGCCGTCCTCGGCGAACTGGTGGCGCTGGTATTTGAGGTGGATGAGTGTCCAGTACTGCTTGTCGCCCTGCAGGACGATGCTGCCGCCCTTGCCGCCGTCACCGCCGTCGGGACCGCCGAACGCCACGAATTTCTCGCGGCGGAAATGCGTCGAGCCGCCGCCGCCGTGACCCGAGCGGGCGAATATCTTTACGTAATCTACGAAATTGGAACCTGCCATGTTATTTCATTGTTCTTGAAACGACAAAGGTACATAAAAGTCGGACGAGAACAAAATCGATTCGCATGCAGTTCGGTAAAACGTCCCAACAAAAATAAAAGCGTCGTTACGGCACCAAAAAAAGCAGACCGCGAAAAAGCGGCCTGCCGGCAATCCGGAATAACGGGATCAAATCTGCGAAGCGACGTAATCGCCCACCTCGGAGGTCGAACGGGCCTTTTCGCCCGGCGCCGCGAGGTCCTCGGTGACGACACCGTCGGCCAGCGCCCGATCGACGGCACGCCGCACGGCACGCCCTTCGGCGTCGAGGCCCAGGTGCTCCAGAAGCATCGCGGCCGAGAGAATCGTGGCCATCGGGTTGGCGATGTTCTTTCCCGCGGCCTGCGGATAGGAGCCGTGGATCGGCTCGAAAAGGGCCACTTCGGCCCCCACGCTCGCCGAGGAGAGCATGCCCAGCGAGCCGCTGATGACGCTGGCCTCGTCGGTGAGGATGTCGCCGAACATGTTTTCGGTGACGATGACATCGAAATAAGCCGGTTGGCGGATGATCTGCATGGCGGCGTTGTCCACGAACATATAATCCACCGCCACCTCGGGGTACTCCCGGGCTATCCGCTGGGCCGTTTCACGCCACAGGCGCGAGGTTTCCAGCACGTTGGCCTTGTCGACGACCGTCAGTTTGCGGCGGCGCGACACGGCCAGGCGGAACGCCACGTGCAGGACCCGTTCGATCTCCCCGACCGTGTAGGTACAGGTGTCGAAGGCGCGCGTACCCTCCTCGTCGCGGCCCTGTGGACGGCCGAAGTAGATGCCGCCGGTCAGTTCGCGCACGCAGATGAAATCCGTGCCGCGGACCACCTCCTCCTTGAGCGGCGAACGGTCGGCCAGCGCGTCGAACAACGCCACGGGGCGCAGGTTGGCGAAAAGTCCCAGCGACTTGCGCATCCGCAGCAGGCCCTGCTCGGGACGCACCTTCGCCGTGGGGTCGTTGTCGTATTTGGGGTCCCCGATGGCCCCGAACAGCACGGCGTCGGCGTCGAGGCAGACGGCGTGCGTCTCGTCGGGATAGGGGTCGCCCACAGCGTCGATGGCCGCGGCGCCCACCAATGCGGGACGGTACTCAATTTTGTGTCCGAACTTTTCCGCCACGCGGTCCAACACTTTCGTGGCTTCGGCGACGATCTCGGGACCGATACCGTCGCCGGCTAAAAGAGCAATTTTAACATCCATTGTCGTTATAGGTTATTTCAATGATATTCAACATCTTGACCGTCGCCTTGATGGCGGCCTCCGTCTGGTCGGCGTCCAACCCTCGGGTCTTGAACTCGCGGCCGTCCATCTCCCAGGTGATGATCGTCTGCACGAAGGCGTCGGTGCGGCCTCCGGGCGGAATCGAAACGGTATAGTCACGCAGCATCGGAAACTCGCGCCCGAGCTGTTCGCGGTAAATCTGCCGCAGGGCACGCATGAAGGCGTCGTACTGGCCGTCGCCCGCCGAGGTCCGCTCGTACGCGCGGCCGTGGATCTCGATCCGGAGCGTCGCGACGGGATGCATCCCCTGCGCCAGCGAGAGGCTGTAATTGAGGATCCGGACCGGGGTGTCGACCGGGTCGTAGCGCAGCACGTCAGCGATGATATACGGCAGGTCCTCGGCCGTCACCTGCTCCTTCTTGTCGCTCAACTCGACCACCCGTTCGGTCACCTTGCGCATCGCGGCCTCGTCGAGGTCGATGCCCAGCGCTTCGAGGTTTTTCAGGACATTGGCCTTGCCCGAGGTTTTGCCCAGGGCATATTCGCGGACGCGCCCGAAACGCTCGGGAAGCAGTTCGTTGAAATAAAGGTTGTTCTTGTTGTCGCCGTCGGCGTGGATGCCCGCGCACTGCGTGAAGACGCTCGCGCCGACGATCGGGCGGTTGGCGGGAATGCGGATGCCCGTATAACTCTCGACCGTGCGGCTGACGCGGTTGATCTTCGTTTCGTCGACACCCGTCGTGCGGCCCAGACGGTCGTGCAGCACGGCCACGGTGCTCGACAGCGGCGCGTTGCCGGCCCGCTCGCCCAGCCCGTTCACGGTGACATGGACGCCGTGGAAACCCGCCCGCACGGCGGCGGCGGTGTTGGCCACGGCGAGGTCGTAGTCGTTGTGGGCGTGAAAATCGAAACGCAGCGACGGATAACGCTCCGTAAGGTCGCGGCAGAAACGTTCGGTATCGTAGGGATCGAGGACACCCAGCGTGTCGGGGCACATGAACCGGCCGACGGGAGCGTCGGCCAGTCCGTCGAGTATCGCGTAGACGTAGTCGGGCGAACGGCGCATGCCGTTGGACCAGTCTTCGAGGTAGAGGTTCACCTTCATCCCGCGGTCGGCGGCCGCAAGGATCTCGGTGCGCACATCCTCCAGATGCCGTTCGGGCGTGCGGCGCAGCTGCCCCTCGCAATGTTTCCGCGAGCCTTTGGCCAGCAGGTTGACCACGCGGCATCCGGCCGCCCCGAGCCAGTCGAGCGACACCCCGCCGTCGATGAATCCCAGCGCCTCCACACGGTCGGCATAGCCCTTGGCGGCAGCCCACTCGGCGATGGCGCGCACGGCCTGCTGTTCGCCCTGCGAGACCCGCGCCGAGGCGATCTCGATGCGGCTTACGTGCAGTTCCTCCAGCAACAGCCGGGCGATGGAGAGCTTTTCACGGGCGTTGAAGGAAACGCCCGAGGTCTGCTCGCCGTCGCGCAGCGTGGTGTCCATTATTTCAACCGGGGGAAGCATCGGCGCAGGCTATTTGCGGGCGGCTTCGAAGGCCTCGATCCGGTCGGCGATACTGCGCAGGTAGTCCACGTCGTCGTAGCCGTTTTCGAGACAGCGTTTCTTGTAGGCGTCGATCTCGAAGCCCTCGCTGCGGCCGTCCGACACGATGGTCAGCGTCTGGTTATCCAGGTCGACGGTGAACTGCGCTTTCGGGTCGCGCCGGATCTCGTCGAAAACGGCCTTCAGAAACTCCTCGCTCACGCGGATCGGCAGCAGGCCGTTGTTCAGGGCGTTGCCCAGGAAGATGTCGGCGAAGAAGCTCGACACCACGACGCGGAAACCGTAGTCGGCGATGGCCCAGGCGGCATGCTCGCGCGAACTTCCGCAGCCGAAATTGCGCCCGGCGACGAGGATGCGCCCCTCGTAGCGGGCGTCGTTCAGCGGGAACGACGCGATCTTCGCGCCCGAGGCATCGTAGCGCCAGTCGCGGAAAAGGTTGTCGCCGAAGCCCTTGCGTTCGGTGGCTTTCAGGAAGCGCGCCGGGATGATCTGGTCGGTATCTATGTTTTCCACCTCGACGGGAACGGCCCCCGAGGTGAAGGTTACGAATTTGGGAATAGACATACGCTCTTAAAATTAAACATTCAATTGCACTAATTTTGCTGCGGAGCAACACGAAGCCCCCTGCCAGAGACGGGTGGGGTCAGGCTTGCAAACGACGCCGGAGGCGGCGAAAACGACCATGCGGACCGCACCGGCAAACAAGAGCTTACTCCGGTTTATTATCCTGCATTCCGAACACTTCGCGCGGATCGGAAATCACGCCCGTCACCGCGGCGGCGGCCGCAACGGCCACGCCCGACAGCATCGTACGGGCACCGGGACCCTGCCGGCCTTCGAAATTGCGGTTCGAGGTCGAAACGCTGTACTTGCCCGCCGGAATCTTGTCGGCGTTCATCGCCAGGCACGCCGAACAGCCCGGCTGGCGGAGCTCGAAACCCGCCGCTGCGAGGATTCGGTCCAGCCCTTCGGCCTTGGCGGCGGCTTCGACGCCCTTCGAACCGGGGACGATCCACGCAATCACGCTGTCGGCCCTGCGGCGCCCCTCGACCAGCTTGGCGAAGCGGCGCAGGTCCTCGATGCGGCCGTTGGTGCAGCTGCCGACGAACACGTAGTCGACCGCTTTGCCCAGCATCTTCTCCCCGGGCCTGAATCCCATGTAATCCAGCGCCTTGGGATCGGCGTCGGCGGGAATCGTCCCGTCGACAGCCATCCCCATCCCGGGGTTGGTTCCGTAGGTGATCATCGGGGCGATGTCCGCGGCGTCGAAGCGGTATTCCCTGTCGAAAACCGCGTCGGGGTCGCTGTAAAGTTCCCGCCAGCGGGCCACGGCCTCGTCGTAGGCGGCTCCCTGCGGCGCGCGTTCGCGGCCCCGGAGGTACGCGAAGGTCTTCTCGTCGGGGGCGATCATGCCGCCCCGAGCACCGCACTCGATACTCATGTTGCAGACCGTCATGCGGCCCTCCATCGAAAGCGAACGGATCGTACTGCCGGCAAACTCGATGAAATAACCCGTGCCGCCCGAAGCGGTGAGCTTCGAGATGATGTAAAGGATGACATCCTTGGCCTCGACGCCCGGACGCAGCGCGCCGTCGACCGTAATGCGCATCGTGCGGGGTTTGGTCTGCAGGATACACTGGCTGGCGAAGACCATTTCGACCTCCGAAGTTCCCACGCCGAACGCCACGGCGCCCAAAGCCCCGTGGGTCGAAGTGTGGCTGTCGCCGCAGACGATGGTCATGCCCGGCTGCGTGAATCCCAGCTCCGGGCCGATGATGTGCACGATACCCTGCCTGGGGTGTCCCACGCCGAAGTGCTCGATACCGTGGCGGGCGCAGTTCCCGGCCAGCGTCTCGACCTGCCGCCGCGACTCCGGCTCCCCGATCGGGAGGTGCTGGTCGACGGTCGGGATGTTATGGTCGGCCGTGGCCGTGATCTGCGAAGGGCGCGCGACGCTGAAACCGCGGCGTTCGATGCCCGCGAAGGCCACGGGCGAAGTCACCTCATGAATGTACTGCCGGTCGATGTAGAGCACACAGCGGCCGCCATCCTCGACACGCACCGTGTGCGCGTCCCATATCTTGTCCAGAAGCGTTCGTCCCATATCAGTCCTCCTCCTCGATCTTTTCGGTTACGTTGAGTGCGCGCAACGCGTCGAGGAACGCCTCGATCGAAGCCCGCGTGGTGTCGGTGTGCGCGCCGAATCCGTGAACCGTGCGGCTGCCGCACTCGACCTGCACGTGCACGCGGCCCACGTCGTTCGAACCGCGCGTGATGGCCTGCATCAGGAACTCGGCAAGCACCACCTTCTCGTTGATCAGTTTCTTGATGGCCGAGACCGCCGCGTCGACCGGGCCGTTGCCCGTGGCCGTGGACATGCGTTCGTGGTCGCCGAATTTCAGCACCACGGTAGCCGTCGGAACCAGCGTCCCGGTGGTCACCTGCAGGAACTTCAGCGCAATGGACTGCTGTTTCATGCGGTCGATGTCGCCCACGAGGTACAACAGGTCGTAGTCGTGAATCTCCTTTTTCTTGTCGGCCAGGGCGAGGAATTTCTCGTACGTGGAGTCGATCTCCTCCTGCGTGAGGTCGTAGCCCAGCAGTTCGAGCCGGTGCACGAGGGCCGCGCGGCCGCTGCGGGCCGTGAGGGCGATGACCGACTCGTTCAGCCCGATGTCCTGCGGGTCGATGATCTCGTAGGTCTGACGCTGCTTGAGCACCCCGTCCTGGTGGATGCCCGACGAATGGGCGAAGGCGTTGCGGCCCACGATGGCCTTGTTGGGCTGCACGGGCATGTTCATCAGGCTCGACACCAGGTGCGAGGCCTTGGTGATCAGGCGCGAATTGATGTTCGTGTCGATGGCCACGTCCTTGTGGCAGCGCAGCGTCATCACCACCTCTTCGAGCGAAGTGTTGCCGGCACGTTCACCGATGCCGTTGATCGTGACCTCGGCCTGCCGCGCACCGTTCAGGATGCCGCTCAGCGTATTGGCCGTAGCCATGCCCAGGTCGTTGTGGCAGTGGGTCGAAATGATCGCCCGGCCGATGTTGGGAACGTTGTCCACGAGGTATTTGATCTTCGCGCCGTATTCGTTCGGGAGGCAGTAGCCCGTCGTGTCGGGGATGTTGACCACCGTCGCACCGGCCTTGATGACCGCCTCGACCACGCGGGCGAGGTACTCGACGTCGGCGCGCCCGGCGTCCTCGGCGTAGAACTCCACGTCCTCGACATAGCGTTTGGCGTATTTCACCGCCTCGACGGCCGATTCGACGATCTTCTCGGGCGTGGAACGCAGTTTGTCGTAGATATGCTGCGGCGAAACGCCGATGCCCGTGTGGATCCGCTTGCGCTTCGCCAGCCGCAGCGCGTCGGCCGCAACGTCGATGTCCTTCTTCACGGCGCGGGTCAGCGCGCAGATCGTCGGCTCGGAAACGGCCTTGGAAATCTCCAGCACGGAGTTGAAATCACCGGGGCTGGAGATGGGAAATCCCGCCTCGATGACGTCTACACCAAGGCTTTCGAGCAGCTTGGCGACTTCAATTTTTTCGGTGGTGTTCAACTGACAACCGGGGACCTGCTCACCGTCGCGCAGCGTGGTGTCGAAAATGTACAATCTCTCGCTCATACTAACCTCTTTATCGAATAAAACTTAATGACGCCGCCCCACGCTTTCCGTGCGGCAAACGCCACCCTGACTTCCTATATTGCTTACGATTCGTAACAAAAACAGTCGCCGCACTTGAACATTCGACGCTTTTAGCGACGCTTTCCAACCGGAATGAAACCGAAACGGCAAACGTAACTGCCTTGCTCTCTTGCAAATATATGAATTATTTAATAATTTCAAAAACAAATCGTCCAAAAAGTCGGATAATGACACACCGGCGGCCTCCCTGTCCATCCGGAACGGGGAGGCCGCCGCAAAACAGGCCGGCAGGTTACAATGTCTGGGGATTACAGCGTCAGCCGGTTACATCGCCTGCGGATTACGCCCCGGCAGGTTACAGCGCCAGCGGCTCGTAGGGCAGGCCCCAGGCGTCGGCCACGGGTTTGCAGACCACCCTGCCGCCGATGATGTTCAGGCCCAGCGCCAATTCGGGATTCTCCTGCGCGGCGCGCCGCCAGCCCTTGTCGGCAAGCTGGATGACGTAGGGAAGCGTCGCATTCGTAAGCGCAAGGGTCGAGGTGCGGGGCACGGCGCCCGGAATGTTGGCCACGCAGTAGTGCAGGATGCCGTCGACGTAATAGACCGGGTCCTCGTGCGTGGTGGGGCGCGAAGTCTCGAAACAGCCGCCCTGGTCGATGGCCACGTCGACCATCACCGTCCCCGGCTCCATCTCCCGGAGCATGTCGCGCGTGACGAGCTTCGGGGCCTTGGCGCCCGGAATCAGCACCGAGCCGACCACCAGATCGGCGTGCTTCAGCTCCTCGCGGATGTTGTATTCGGAAGACATCAGCGTCTTGACGTTGCGGGGCATCACGTCGGCCAGGTAGGTCAGCCGCTGGAGCGAAATGTCGCAGATCGTCACGTCGGCCCCCGTTCCGGCGGCGGTACGCGCCGCAGCCGTTCCGACAACGCCCGCGCCGATGACGAAGACCCTGGCGGGCTTCACGCCCGGCACGCCGCCCAGCAGCACGCCCTTGCCGCCGCGGGGTTTTTCGAGAAAATAGCGTCCCTCCTGCGCGGCCATGCGTCCCGCGACCTCCGACATCGGAATCAGCAGCGGCAGCGAACGGTCGGCGCGCTCGACGGTCTCGTAGGCACAGCAGACCGCCCCGCTGTCGATCATCGCACGCGTGAGGGGTTCGCTGCTGGCGAAGTGGAAAAAGGTGAAAACCAGCTGGTCCCTGCGGATGAGTTTGTACTCGGGAGCCACCGGTTCCTTGACCTTGACGATCATTTCCGCCCGGGCGTAGACCTCCTCGATCGAGGGAAGCGTCTCCGCCCCGACGGCCGTGTAGGCATCATCGGCAAATCCGCTGTTCACACCGGCCGTAGCCTGCACATAAACTTTGTGGCCCCGCTTCACAAGCTCCTGGGCGCCTGCGGGGGTAAGAGCAACGCGGTTCTCGTTGTTCTTGATCTCTTTTGGAATACCGATAATCATGGATCTGAAGTTTTTTAAGGTTTTTTGCCTCTCCAAAATACGAAATTAACGCGGAAATCCAAAAAATCCGGACGATTTTTTACGTGCGGATCAGAACCGGTAAGAGATTGTAAGATAGAACGAACGGGGCCACGCATAGGTATAGCGCGAGGCATGGGGCGCGTAGAGCGTGTCGTCGCCCGGGCGGATGCGGCGCACACGCAGCGACTCGTAGCCGCCGTAGACCGTATCGGCTTCGCCCGTCAGGTTGCGCAGCATCAGCGACGCGGTGAGCCGCGAACGTTCGAACCGGAACGACTTGAACAGCGCGGCGTCGAGCGTGAAGGCGTCCGGAAGCCGCTCCTGCCGGGTGAAGGCGTCGAAGAACTCCCGCGTGATGCCGCCCTGACCCGCGATGCGGTCGGTGCGGCGCAGGGGCATCGGCTCGACGTAACGCCGCCCGGCATACCCTGCCGACGCGCGGCATCCCCACCCTTTCGGGCCGAACCAGGCGATCTCCGCCAGGGCGGTCAGCTGCGGCGCGCCGCCCGTCTGGCAGCCGCCCATACGGCTCACGGCCTGCACGTCGACCGCCGAGTTATCCACGTCGGAGAGCACCGTGACGCGCGGATCGCGGATATATTTATAACGTCCGGCCGAAGCCGCCAGCGACAGCTGCCAGCGGTAGGACAACCGGATGTCGGCGGCGGCCTCCGCACCGCAGGACATGCGCCCGACGCCCGTCACGGCCATGTCGCAGTAGACCGAGGCCATGTCGTCGTAATAGGGCTGCGTTTCGATGCCGTCGAGCGTCGTGACGGCGAAGAGCGTCGCCTGAAAATCGACGACGGGTCCCGTCAGGCGGTAATTGAGCTGGGCGGCGTAGATGCGTTCGGGCACGGGGTTGTCGACCGTACGGTTGTTGTAGAGCGGCTGGAAGAAAAGGTCCCCGGCCCGAGGGGTCCGGGCGGCGGCCGCGGCGGCGATTTCGAGGTAGCGGCGCGGGGAGAAGGCCCAGCCCGCAACGACCTTGAAGGCATAGGGCGTGAACCGCACGACGCGCGAGGGACCGCAGGACTGCCCGCCGGGAAAAAGCTCCTTCTCGTAATAGCCCCGGCGGCTGACGGCGTCGCTCCCCAGCACGGCCGAAAGATCGGCCCGGAAGCGGTCGGAACGGTAATCGGCTTGCAGGCGCAGCGCAGCCCCGCGCAGCGTCAGCGCATAGTCGTAGCCGAAGCGGTCGCCCTCGCGAATCGTCCGTCCGGGATGCCGCAGGTCGTTCTGGAGTTTGTTGCTGTACGTATCGTCGTCGATCAGAAAGCGGTCGATGTCCGTGACGTACCCGGCGCCCAGCAGGTCGCGCATCTGTTTGTAGGAACGGGTATTTTCGCGGCGGAGCGAAACTCCGTAGCGGAGCGTCAGCCGGGCGTCGACATCGGTGGCGAACGACACGTCGAAGGCGAGGTTGCAGAGCCGTTCGGCACGGTCTTCCAGCGCATAGACCGCATGTCCGCCCGCCATGCGGTTCTGGCGGATCAGTTCGTCCCAGTCGATCTGCGTGTAGCGCGGATCGCCGGCAAGCCACGCCTGCTCGGTCTCCCGGTCGCCGGTATAACCCGGCAGGTAGCGGTAGTTGTCGGGCATCGGCGTACGGGCGTCGTACCAGTCGAGCATGCTGTACTTCGCGACGCCGGCCTCGGCGGCCAGCGCGGCGGTGAGCGAGGTCGAAGCCGACAGCGGCACGGCATAGGCCGCCAGAGCCAGCGGAACCGTCTCGCGCCGCACGCGGGAGTTGCGCACCCGACCGTCCTGCCAGCCCCATGCCGGGTTGTAGAGGCGGTCGCCCGTGAGCGTGAAAGCCTCCTCCGAGGAGGAGAGCCGCGTGCCCCGCACCGAGGGCGGCACGATGCACAGCACGGAGAGTTCGTGCCCTTCGCCGAAACGCCGGGCAACGCGCAGTCCGGCGGTCACGGCATTGGTGAAGACCCCTTCGACGTGCATGTCGCGGCCCGTGCGGGCGTCGAGGGCCGCCGAGATGCGCCAGCCGTCGCCCGGCGACGCCGAGACGGCGGCTTTCGCCCCCACGAGGTAGTTGCGGTCGGTGAAGCGGACCGAAGCCAGAAAAGGCTGCAACGGCTCCCCGTCCGAAAACCGGAACGCCCGCATGCCGCCCGCCGCACACGGCTCCCCGGGCGCGGCGGCAAGCCCCGCATAGCGCTGTTCTTCGGCCCCGAGCAGGCGCAGCGCCGTGAGATAACGGTAGGAAACCGCAACGCCCATGAGCGACGTGCGTTCCAGCGTGTAATCCAGTCCGCGACGCCGGAGCGCGACCTGCGGCAGGTTGAAATCGGTGCGAAGGCCGTAGAGGTCCGAAGGGGACTGCACGGCGCGGTAGAAGATCGCTGAATCGGTCGTGAGCAGTTCCCGCCGCTCCTCGCGTTCGGCATAGGGATAGTATTCGTCGCCGGGGTACTGGGCCGCCGCCGCACACGGAAGCAGGAGAAACAACAGGACACAGCACCTTTTCAGCATATTTTCGCAACTTTATAGAATACAAAGATAGCGAAAAGCCCGACAATTCAAAACCGAATCGCGTGCGGCGCGGCAAAACGGACCGGCAAACGGAAGTGTCGTCACGCCACGGCGGAAGCGATGTCAGACAGGAATGGGTCGAGCCGGGCCGCAAGGCTCACTCCGCGGGCGGGAAAACCGAGATGCGGAGCCGGGCGGCGCCCATCGGAACCAGTTCGATGTCGCGCTCCTCCCCGTCGCGCTCCTCCCACGGCCCGGGCAGCACGCCCGTAAGCCCGTATTCGTCGACGGTCCACGACGGGACCAGCCGCCCCTTGGCCGAGAACTCCAGCGGCACGGACTCCAGCGTGAAGGGATTGTCGTCGGCAGGCCATGCCCGCCTGCGGACCGTTATCGGCGCATCGGCCACCAGGGCGTAATTCCACGGCGAAGCCGCGTGTATTTCATAGGAAGGCCATTTCTCCACGTCGGCACCGGCCTGCCACTTCGAATCGCGGATGGCCGTCGCACGGCTGTCGACACGACGGTACTCCTCGTCGATCTTCAGCGAGAGCGTCAGCGGACCGTAATCGACCGTCACGCCGTTCTGGTTGACCTGCCACGTGCGCTGTGAGAGCGTCATCGGGAGGTTCAGCACGACCCGGTCGCCGTCGTGCCATTCGCGCGCGAGTTTCACGTACTTGCCCGGCGTACACTCCCCCGCCGCCCTGCGCCCGTTGACGAGCACCGAAGCCCCGTCGCACCACGCCGGAATACGGAGGTACAGCGGGAACGACACCTCCGCATCGGTGTTCACGGTGAACGTCACCTGCTCCTCGAACGGGTAGTTGCCCGACTCGGTGAGGGTGACCTGCCGCCCGTCGCCCACCGTCAGCGTCGCCGTGCAGGCGCTGTAAACGACTGCGGCGGCCCCGTTGTCGGGCGTGGCCATCACCAGATGCTGGATGTAATAGGGCCACCCCATCCCGTGATTGTGCTGGCAGCAGCGGCTGCTGAACGGGTTCATGGCCAGGAACGGCCCGGAGTTGTCGATACCCGGGTTGTGGTTGCGGGAGTCGCTGACGACATGGTTCGGGCAGGTCAGGTAGCGCAGCGCCCTGTAATCGGGCATCAGCGCTGCCGGATAGCTGTTGAAGGCCACGTCCTCGCAGTTTTCGGCCCATGCGGGGTCGCCGGTGACTTGCAGCAGGATGTTGTCGGAAAGCATCTGCTCGACGAACGCGCAGGTTTCCGTCCCCTGCCGCGGGTCGAAGAAGCCGATCCGGGCGTTTTCGTCGGCCCCGTACATGCCGCCCGGAACCTGCCCGAAGGCCCGGCGGATAAAGCAGAAGACGTTATACGTCGCGTGAAGCGCCTTCCGGTCGCCCGAGAACATCCACCATTCGGCCGGTTCGCGGAACCCCTGGGCGATGTTCACGACGTGCCAGTTGGGCAGCTGCGCCGACCGGGTCCAGTCGGCCGTATTGCGGTGGATCTTGCGGGCCAGTCCGGGGAGCGATTCGTCGCCCGTGCGGTTGTAGAGCCACGCCAGCGTCCACATCATGTCGCCGCCGCGGCTGTTGTCCCAGTAGTGTTTCAGAAACAGTTCGTCCGGGCAGGCTGCGAGCCACTTGTAATAGTTCGTCAGAAACGCGATGACGCGCTCATCGCCCGTGTAGTCGTAGTAGTCCTGCATGATCCAGCAGACCACCATGTTCGCCAGCAGGTCGCGGCTGCCCCGCTCGTTCTCGAGGACGGGTCCGAACCAGCCGTCGGGCCGCTGCGTCGAAAGGATGCCCTCGATCCACCCGCGGGCCTTCTCCGTCATCGCCCGGTCGCCGAGAATCCAGGCCGTCGCGGCATATCCGCGCAGCCAGTAGGGAACCTCCTCCCAGCCGTTGCTGTCGCCCCGGCCGAGCCAGGCGTTGCGCTCCTTCTCGAGCCAGACGCTGATTTCGTCGAGATGCCCGTTCAGCCCCTGGGCCTGGAGTTGCAGCTGGCGCGCGACCCACCCTGCGGGACGTACGGCCCCGACGGGAAGTTTGATAAAATACTGGGGTTGCAGCGGCGCCCGGTTGCTCGGATAGCAGGCGTTGCGCACGGAAACATCGGGTCGGCCGACAGTTTCGAACCGCTCGGCCGAACAGGCTGCCAGCGCCGCCGAAAGCAGTAGAATGACAAATCGGATCGGTTTCATGGGTTTGGGGTATGACAAATTCCGGCATCCCCGCAGCGGGGATGCCGGAACCGGAATCAGATCGTTTTCAGAACCTCGGTCAACAGTTTCCAGAACTTGGGAACGGTGGCGATCTCGAGCCGCTCGTCGGGCGAATGCACGCCGCGGAGTGTCGGGCCGAAGGAGACCATCTCCAGGTCGGGGTACTTTTCGAGGAACAGGCCGCACTCCAGCCCGGCATGGATGGCCCGGACCTTGGGTTCGGAGCCGAACAGCCGTTTATAGGCGTCGACGGTGACCTCCAGCAGTTTCGACTGCGGGTCGGGCGTCCAGCCCGGATAGCCGTCGGAATGGGCCACGTCGGCACCCGCCAGCGCGAAGACCGACTCGACCATCTGCATCACATAGGTCTTGGCGCTCTCGACCGACGACCGCTGCGACGAAGTGACGACGATGCGGTTGCCCTCCGCGAACTTCACCGAGGCAAGGTTCGTCGAGGTCTCGACCAGCCCCGGAACGGCGAACGACATGGCCACGACCCCGTTGGGAACGCCCACCAGCGAGTAGACCAGCGCCGACTGCGTCCTGCTGTCGAGCACCTCGTCGACGTGGGGCATCTCGTTGAGCGTGATTTTGAAATTAGGTTCGCGGAAGCGGAATTCGGCTTCGAGGTCCGCGGCGAAGAGGTTATAACGCTTGACGAACTCGGCCTTGAACCGCGCGGGGACGCCGAAAATGGCGTAAGCCTCGCGGGGAATGGCGTTGCGGAGGTTGCCGCCGCTGAAATAGCACAGTTTGAGTTCGAACGACTGCATGCCGTCCCACAGGAGGCGCGCCACGGTCTTGTTCGAGTTGACGCGGCCCTTGTCGATGTCGTCGCCCGAGTGTCCGCCCTGAAGGTCCGACACGTCGACGCGGAAGAACGTGTAGTTCTTCGGCGACGGCTCCATCGTGTAGTGGAACGTGGCGATGGTGTCGATGCCGCCCGCACAGCCGATGAAGATTTCGCCCTCGTCCTCCGAATCGAGGTTGACGAGGTATTTGCCCGTGAGCATCCCTTCGCCCAGCTCGAACGCACCCGTAAGGCCCGTCTCCTCGTCGACGGTGAACAGCGCCTCGACGGGACCGTGCTCCACCGTCTCGTCGAGCAGCACGGCCAGCGCGGCGGCCATGCCGATACCGCAGTCGGCCCCAAGCGTCGTGCCTTCGGCCCGGACCCATTCGCCGTCGATGCGCGTGCGGATGGGATCGTTGTCGAAGTCGAACTCCACGTCGGAGTTCTTCTCGCAGACCATGTCCATGTGCGACTGGAGAATCACGGCGGGACGCTCCTCCATGCCCGGCGTGGCGGACTTGCGCATCACGACGTTGCCGATGGCGTCCTTTTTATATTCGATCTGGTGCTTTTTGGCGAAATCGACCAGAAAATCGATGATTTTGCCCTCCTTCTTCGAAGGACGCGGCACACGTGTGATGGCGTCGAACTGTTCCCAGACAAGACGCGGTTCCAAAGAGGTTATTTCCGACATAGATTTTTGCATTTTTGCAAAGTTAGGAAAAATCCGTAACTTTGGCAATATAAAATACGGAAACGAATGGATTTCAGAATAGGACACGGATACGACGTGCACGCGCTGGCCGACGGCCTGCCGCTGGTGCTGGGAGGCGTCGAGATCGCCCACACGAAAGGGTGTGTCGCCCACTCGGACGGCGACGTGGCGATCCACGCCCTGTGCGACGCCCTGCTGGGCGCCGCGGCGCTGGGCGACATCGGGCTGCACTTCCCCGACACGTCGGCCGATTTCAAAGGGATCGACTCGAAGATCCTGCTGCGCCGCGTGGCGGAACTGCTGCGCGAAAAGGGCTACCAGATCGGGAACGTGGACTGCACGATCCGCGCCCAGCGGCCCAAACTGCGGCCGCACATCGACGCCATGCGCCGCGCGATGGCCGGTGCAATGGGTGTGGACGACGACCGGGTGTCGGTCAAGGCCACGACCACGGAGCATCTGGGATTCGAAGGGCGGGAGGAAGGCATCTCCGTCTCCGCCGTGGCGCTGATATACAAGCAATAAATCATCCCGGTTTCACCCGAAAAAAGGCTGTCCATCCCAGACAGCCTTTACCGTTTTCAGTCCAGCCTCCGGAACTTCGGGTCGTTCACCCGCTTGTTCCACAGCCAACCGACGTAGCGCATCGTGACGTCGGGTGTCAGGAGTGTCAGCACCGTTTCGCCCGTGGCGGTCGAGACGGCGAAATCGGCGTGGTAGAGGGCGTTGCCGTCGGAAATGTTGAAGGAGACCGACCACCCCCACTGCACGCGGGCCGCCCGGTAGTCGCGGACCGACATCGAATCAAAATTCAGCATCTCGACATACTGGGTGATGCCCCGCTCGGTGGGCAGGTGCACCTCGACATGGTCGACGAACACCCCGAAAAAAAAGTAGTCGGCATAGATCGAACGGATCATGCCGCCGGGCAGCTGCTGCATCGAGTTAGGGAAGAACATGTAGTCGCGCGACTGCACCAGCGAGTCGATCTTCGCAGCGTAGACCCGGGCTTTGTAAGCCCTGCGCTGGGCGCGGTCCATCCCCGCCGCCGGCTCCTCGTAGACGGTCGTATGCTCCACGACCTCAACCGGGGCCTGCTGCACGGGAACGATCGTCGTCTGCGGCACGCTGTCCACGGCGGAAGTTTCGAGCGTATACTGCGGAGACTGGGCGACGGCGGCGCAGGCGATGAAAAAAAGTGCGCCGCAGGTAAAAAAAACGGAATGTTTCATAAGTCGGACATCGGGTTGAAAGGGAAAAAAGCCCCCGCCTGAAGCGGGGGTTCAAGGATCGCCGGAGCGGCAAACGGACAGCGCAACAGATACGGCGGTCCGGGATGGGTCCGGCAAAATGAATTTACGTCAATAGAGCTGCGAAATCGAACCCGTATACTGCACGGGATTGTACCACGGATTGGTGATCGTCAGCGTAGCCCCGCCCGTGCGGGAGAAGATTTCGAAGGTGAAGGTGTAGGTCGACGCCGAGAACAGCGAGGTCGAGAAGGTCACCATCCAGCCTTCGTGCGTCTGCTCGGTGATATATCCCTGCAAATCGGAAACGGTGTAGTTGATGATCGTCACATAGTAAGGCGGCACGTAACCCTTGATGTAGGGAAGCGTGATGTCCGCCGTTCCGTCCCACATGCCGACGTTGAACGCGGGGTTCATGATCTGACGCATCGGACCTGCGGGCTGACGCTGGAAGGTCGTCGGGTTGAACTGGAAGTTGCGCGACAGCACGAGCGAGTCCATGAATTTCTCGTAGTTGGCGATACGTTCCGCACGGCGTTTCTCACGCACCTCGCGACGTTCTTCTTTGGGCGACAGCACTTTTTTCTGTCCGATCACGGTAGCGGCCGCCGCACAGAGCAGCAGGCCCGCAACGATAATGACTGTTTTTTTCATAGCACATAAGGTTTGTTACGGCTATGAAAGCAAGTTTTGTGCCGAAAGCGGGATCATGAGCCGCTTCCCGCTCCGGGCCGCCGCTGGCGGCAGCGGCGGCAACGGCGAATCCGCCCCCAAGCAAGGAGTTTCGGGGCCTCACGGCAGCGTGTCCCGCCGGATTGGCGGACACGCTACAAGCCCAGCTTTTTGAGGAACTGCCCCGTGTAGCTGCCCTCGCACTGCGCCACCTCGTGCGGCGTGCCCGCGGCGATGATCTCCCCGCCGGCGGCTCCGCCCTCGGGACCTATATCTATAATATGGTCGGCGACCTTGATGACGTCGAGGTTGTGCTCGATGACGATGACCGTATTGCCGCGGTCGACGAGTTTGTTCAGCACCTCCAGCAGCAGGCGGATGTCCTCGAAATGGAGTCCCGTCGTGGGTTCGTCGAGGATGTAGAGCGTGCGGCCCGTGTCGCGTTTCGAAAGCTCCGAAGAGAGTTTGATGCGCTGGCTCTCGCCGCCCGACAGCGTCGTGCAGGGCTGCCCGAGCGTGAGGTAGCCGAGGCCCACCTCCTGGATGGCCCGGAGCTTCTGATATATGTTAGGTATGTTCTCGAAGAACTCCACGGCCATGTTGACCGTCATGTTCAGCACGTCGTCGATATTCTTGCCCTTGTACTTCACTTCGAGCGTCTCGCGGTTGTAGCGGTGGCCGCCGCACGCCTTGCAGCGCACGTAGACGTCGGGCAGGAAATTCATCTCGATGGTCTGCACGCCGGCGCCGCGGCACTCCTCGCAGCGGCCGCCCTTGACGTTGAACGAGAAACGCCCGGCCTTGAAGCCGCGGATCTGGGCGTCGGGCGTCATTTCGAACAGCTTGCGGATGTCGGAAAAGACGTTCGAATAGGTCGCGGGGTTCGACCGCGGCGTGCGCCCGATGGGCGACTGGTCGACGACGACCAGTTTGTCGATGTGCCCGACACCCTCCGCCCCGTCGTACTCCAGCGGCTGGTCGAAGGAGCGGTAAAGCTCCCTGGCGAGAATCGGCCGCAGGGTCTCGTTGACGAGCGTCGACTTGCCCGAGCCGCTGACGCCCGTCACGCAGATGAACCTGCCCAGCGGAAATTCCGCCGTGACGTTCTTGAGGTTGTTGCCCCGCGCGCCGCGGATCACGATCTTCTCGCCCGTGCCCTTGCGCAGCGTTTCGGGAATCCCGATCCGCCGGCGCCCCGTGAGGTAATCGGCCGTGATGGTGTCGGACCGGAGGATGTCGTCGAACGTCCCGGCAGCCACGATGTTGCCGCCCTTGCGCCCGGCGCGCGGTCCCACGTCGACGATGAAGTCGGCGGCGCGCATCATGTCCTCGTCGTGCTCGACGACGATCACCGAGTTGCCCGCGTCGCGCAGCTCTTCGAGGCTGCGGATCAGCCGCCGGTTGTCGCGCTGGTGAAGCCCGATCGAAGGCTCGTCGAGGATATAGAGCACGTTCACGAGTTTCGAGCCTATCTGCGTGGCGAGGCGGATGCGCTGGCTCTCGCCGCCCGACAGCGAGCGCGACGAGCGCGCCAGCGAGAGGTAGCCCAGCCCCACATCCATCAGGAACCGCAGGCGTTCGCGAATCTCCTTGACGATCTCCTGCGCGATCTTCCACTCCTTTTCCGACAGCTGCTTTTCGATAGTGGGAACCCACTCCGAGAACTCGGAGATCGACATGGCCGACACCTCGGCGATGTTCTTCCCGGCGACGCGGAACTGCAACGACTCCTTCCGCAGACGCGAACCGCCGCAGACGGAGCATTTGCGGTAGACGAGAAACTGGTCGCGCCACTTCTGGCCATGCTTCGAGTCGTCGTCCTCGGTGCGGCCGATGTACTCGGCCACGCCCTCCCACGAGAGGAACTGCCGTCCGCCCGAGGACGAAAACTCCTGCAGGTCGACCGTCAGCGGCTCGGAGTCGCCGTAGAGCACAGCATTCAGGCCCTCCTCGGAGAAACTCTCGATCGGGTCGTCGAGCGTGAAATCGTAACGGCGGCCCAGCATCTCCAGGATGGCGAAAAGCATGTTGTTGCGGTACTTGCCCAGCGGCTCGACAGCCCCTTCGCGCAGCGAGAGGCGGGCGTCGGGGATGATCTTCCCCACGTCGAAGACCGCCTCCTCGCCCAGTCCGTTGCAATGCGGGCAGGCGCCCTTCGGCGAGTTGAACGAGAAGGTGTGCGGCGCGGGGTCCTCGAAGGCCACGCCCGTCGAGGGGCACATCAGGTGGCGCGAGTAGAAGCGCTGCTGCTCGGTCCCGTAGTCGTAGACGGCCATCGTGCCCTTGCCCTGGCGCATCGACTCCTTCAGGGAGGTCATCAGCCGGTCGCGCGACTCTTCGCTGACCGCGAGGCGGTCGACCACCAGGTCGATGGTGTGTATCTTGTAACGGTCGAGACGCATGCCGGACGATATTTCACGGATTTCGCCGTCGATACGCGCATAGATATACCCTTTTTTGGCCAGCGATTCGAACAACTCGCGATAGTGGCCCTTGCGGCCCTTGACGATGGGGGCCATCAGCGCGATCCTGCGCCCGGCGAAACCCGCGAGGATCAGTTCGGCGATCTGGTCGTCGGTATAGTGAACCATCTCCTCGCCCGTCACGGGCGAATAGGCCCGCGACGCCCGCGCGTAGAGCAGGCGCAGGAAATCGTTGATCTCGGTCACGGTCCCCACCGTCGAGCGGGGATTCTTGTTGGTCGTCTTCTGTTCGATGGCCACCACGGGACTCAAACCCGTGATCTTGTCCACGTCGGGACGCTCCATCGTCCCCACGAACTGCCGCGCGTAGGTCGACAGCGTCTCCATGTAGCGGCGCTGTCCCTCGGCATAGATCGTGTCGAAGGCCAGCGACGATTTGCCCGACCCCGAGAGGCCGGTGACGACTACCAGTTTGCGGCGCGGGATTTCGAGGTCTACGTTCTTGAGGTTGTGGACCCGGGCGCCCAGTATTTTGATCGTATCTTCCATTTTCATCGAGAGAAACGTACCGGAGGCCCCTTTTATTGGATGCGGGGAGCGTTCCCGGTGCGAAAAGTGCGTAAAGATACGACATTCGCGCCTGAAAAACAAGCAGGGTCGATTACATTTGAATCCGGAAATCGTCGGCGTCCCGCCACGCGGGGAACTTTTCGCGGAACGCCGCCAGCGCATCGACGTCGAACACCGCCGTGAAGGTCTGCTCACGGTCGTCCGCTTCGGCCATCGTGCGGCCCTTGAAGTCGACGAGGGCCGAATCCCCGGCGTAACGGACCGAAGGGTCCTCCCCCACGCGGTTCACCCCTGCGACATAGCATTGGTTTTCGATGGCCCGGGCACGCAGCAGCGTCCGCCACGCCTCCCGCCGCGGCGCGGGCCACGAGGCGCAGCACAGAATAGCGTCGTAATCGCCCCGGCAACGGCTCCAGACCGGGAAACGCAGGTCGTAGCAGACCAGCAGCAGGAACCTCACGCCCCCGTATCCGACCACCGTGCGGCAACTGCCGGGAGCATAGTTCCGGGCCTCGCCGCCGGGCGTGAACAGGTGGCGTTTGTCGTAGTGCACGCACTCGCCCGAGGGTTTCACGAAATACATCCGGTTGAAGAAACGCCCGCCCTCGGCGACGGCGACGCTGCCCGCGAAGGCCTTGCCGTATCGGGCGGCCCAGCGGCGCAGGGCCGTGACCACCGCCCCGTCATCCCCTTCGGCCACACCGGCCGGGGCAAGCGTGAATCCCGTGGCGAACAGCTCGGGCAGCAGCACGACGTCCGCATCGGCCGCGGCGACCATCGGTTCGAGCCGCGCGAGGTTCCGCGCGGGCTGTTCCCAGGCGATGTCGCACTGGCAGAGGGCGATGCGGACTCCCACAGCGGTCAGAGTTTATAGACGGTCAGCGACGAGGCCCGGTCGCGCTGGTGGAAAAGCGTCACCCGGCAGGGCACGAAATCCGACGCCGCGCAGCTCCACAGGTCGATGAACTGCTGGGGGCTGCGCTCCGTAAGCGGGAACCACGAACTCTGCACCTGCACCATGATCCGGTGTCCGGCGCGGAAGGTATGCGCGATGTCGGTCGTGCGGAAAGGTACGGTCTCGGGCCTGCCCGGCACGAAGGCTTTCGGGCGCGTGAAGCCGTCGCGGTAGCGGCCGCGCACCGCGTCGCCGCGGACGAGCATCTGCATCCCCGCATGCTCGCCCCCATCGGGGAAGACGTCGATCAGCTTCACGACGAAATCGGCATCGGTGGTCGAGAGGGCCACCTCCAGCGCCGCTTCGACCGGCCCGGCGAGCGTCATATCCTCCTCCAGCGGTTCGGTCACGAACGTCAGCACGTCCTTGCGTCCTTCGAGAAACCGCTGGTCGGCGATCATGTACTCCTTGGGCCGCCGCGTGCCGGAGGTTGCGATATACGGCACGGGATCGGAGGGATCGGAAGTATAGCTCGTCGACGAGGATTTGGCCGTGGGTCTCTGCACGGCGAGACGGCCTCCTTCGGCGAGATAGAGGGTCAGTTTGCGGGCCTCGGAAGGCGTCCAGCGGTCGAACGTATGCCAGCGGTCGTCGCCCGAGGTGAAGGCCGCCACCGACGGCAGCCGGTCGACGGTGTCGCGCGCCCGGAGGTAGCAGTCGAAGAACGGGACTTCGAAATGCTCCATGTAGTACTCCCCGGAGGCTTCGGCGCCGAAATCGAAATCGCCGAGCCGGCGGCCGTCGCCGCGCCACGCCCCGTGGGCCCACGGGCCGACGACCAGGTGGAGCGGAGTCCGGGCACTCTGCCGCAGGACGGCTTTGTAGAGGTTCCAGGCCCCGTAGCAATCCTCGGCGTCGAACGTGCCGCCCACGACCAGCATCGCGGGACGGATGTTGTAGCAGGCCAGGCGCGTGTCGCGCGCACGCCACCACTCGTCGTAGTCGGGATGCCCGGCGACCTCCTCCCAAAAGGCATTGGGCGCCAGCAGTTTCGTCAGGTCGGCCCGCGTGGGGTGCTCCGTGAGGAAGAACGTGCGTTCGTCGGGCGTCACCGTCAGCGGACGCCGCGGCATCTTCTCCGTCGGGGTGTGCCCCGCAGGGGCGTTCATCGAATTGAGGAACCGCACGGCATCGCTCAGCATCAGCACGCCGTTGTGATGGACGTCGTCGCCCATGTACCAGTCCGTAACGGGGGCCTGCGGCGAGACGGCCTTCACGGCCGGATGCCCGCTCAACCCGCCCATCAGGGCGTAGAATCCCGGGTAGGAGCATCCCGCGAAACCCACACGGCCGTTGTTGCCGGGAATGTTCTTCACCAGCCAGTCCACCGTATCGTAGCTGTCCGTCGTCTCGTCCACGCTGCCGAAGCCCGCGGGACGTACGTGCATGAACTCGCCCTCGCTCATGTAGCGGCCCCGGACGTCCTGCTGGACGATGATGTAGCCGCGGTCGACGTAGCTGCGCATGTAACCCCTTTCGAAGCTGCCGGGAAACTGCCCCTCGCCGTAAGGTCCCGTGCCGTAAGGCGTCCGGAAAATGATTATCGGGGCCTTGCCGGGGGCCTTGGGCGTGAAGACCGAGGTGTGCAGGCGCACGCTGTCGCGCATGGCGATACGGTATTCGGCCTTGTCGTAGAGCGTGCTGACCGGCTGGGCGCACGCGGCGGCCGCAGCCAGCAATCCCGCCCAGAGCAGGAACAGAAGTCGGCGTAGGTTCATCATTTCGGGAGATTTTTACGTTTCGTAAAGATACGATTTTTCGGCCAATCCGCAAAACTTTCGTTCCGCAAGCCGGCAAATCCGCCGCATCTTCCGCCCGGAGGGCCTGCGAAGTTTGGATTCGGACGAAAATAAACGTACTTTTGCAGCGTATATATCAGAAAAACCATGTTGAGAGCAGGACGCATACAAACCCTCACCGTAAGCCGCGTATCGGAATACGGCCTATACCTCGCCGACGAAGAGCAGAACGAAGTGCTGCTTCCCAACCGCTACACCTCGCTGACGGACAAGGTCGGCGACCAAAAGGAGGTCTTCCTCTACCACGACTCGGAGGACCGCCTCGTGGCGACGACCGAAACGCCGCTGCTGCGCGAAGGCGAAGCGGGCTACCTGCGCGTGGTGGACAAGACGGCCCACGGGGCTTTCCTCGACTGGGGACTGCACGGCAAGGACCTGTTCCTCCCCAACCGCAACCAGCAGGGCGGCATCCTGGCCGGACACAGCTACATCGTCTACCTCTACGAAGACAACATCACGGGCCGTTGCGTGGCCACGACCAAACTCAAGAGTTTCATCAACAACGACCTGATCTCGGTAAAACCCCGGCAGGAGGTGGCGCTGCTGGTGGCCTCGGAGAGCGAAATCGGCTTCCGCGTGATCGTCGAGAACCGCCACTGGGGCATGATCTACCGCAACCAGATCTTCCGCCCCGTGGCCGTCGGCGACCGGATGAAAGGCTACGTCAGGCGCATCACCGAGGACAACCGCATCGACGTGAGCCTCCAGCAGACGGGATTCGCACAGGTGAAGGACTCGGCGGAGGTGCTGCTCCAGCTTGTCCGCGACAACGGCGGGTTCCTGCCCCTGAACGACGACAGCTCCCCCGAGGAGGTGACGCGCCTCACGGGAACGAGCAAGAAGGTTTTCAAACGCTCGCTGGGCATGCTCCTCAAGCGCGGCGCGGTCGAAGCCGGCGAAAAAGGCATCAAAATCCGGAAACATGGCAAAGATTAACACCGCGGAGCGCGTTTCGGCGGAAGCCTCGGACAACTTCGTTTTCCAGCGCTCGCTGCTGGCCTACCACGCCGCCGCGGCACGCATCGCGGGCGACGTGCTCGAAATCGGAACCGGGGCCGGCTACGGCATCGAGGTAGTGGCGCCCCGGGCGCGGCGGTTCGTCACCGTCGACAAGCACGCCCCGGCGCCGGAACTGCTCGACCGCCCCAATGTCGAGTTCCGGCAGGCGGTGGTCCCGCCGCTGGACTTCCCCGACCGAAGCTTCGACTGCGTGATCTCGTTCCAGGTGATCGAGCATATCAAACGAGACGCGGAGTTCGTGCGCGAAATATACCGCATACTGCGCCCGGAGGGACGGTTCATCGTAACGACCCCCAACGCCCCGATGTCGCTCACCCGCAACCCGTGGCACGTGCGGGAATATACGCCCGAACAGTTGCACAGGCTGCTCGCCACACGTTTCTCGGAGATCGAGGCCCTCGGGGTCTTCGGCGACGAAAAGGTGATGGACTACTATGCGGAAAACCGCCGCGGCGTCGAGCGCTTCACGCGCTTCGACATCCTCGACCTCCAGCACCGCCTGCCGCGCTGGATGCTGCAAATCCCCTACGACATACTCAACCGCATGAACCGCCGCAAGCTCCTCCGGGAGAACACCGGGCTGACGACTTCGATCCGCATGGACGACTACCGCATCGAACCGGTGGGCGACGGTTGTTTCGATCTGTTCTACATCGCGGTGAAATAAAAAGGAGGGAGGTTTTCGAAACCTCCCCCTTTTTTCGTCTATTTCAGTTTTACCCCGAGGCTCTGCCCCGTGCGGAGCTGCTTGCGGACGACCTCCCGGCCGTCCTGCGTCACGGTGACTTCCATTCCCTTCGCCGCACGGCGCACCTCGATGTCGAACGCCAAGCCGAAAGCGCGCACGCGGCGCAGGCTCATGCGGCCCCACGCCGCAGGCAGGCGCGGCGTCAGGGTAAACGACCGGAAGCCCGTCGGGCGGATTCCGAACACCCCTTCGGTCAGGATGCGGCAGTAAAGCCCGCTCTCGGCCGAAAGATGGCGCTGGGAGCCTTCGGGCCACGCCTCGATGGCGTAAGGTACATGGTCGCCCAACAGGCGCACTCCGGAATAATAGGACAAATAACCGGTGGCCTTCTCCGTTTCGCCCGAGGCGTAGACCCCGCGCAGGGCGTAGAGCGTCGAACGGTCCCAGAAGGTCTGGTCGCCCGACTGGGTCAGCAGACCGTTTTCGGTCCACAGTTTGGGCGAAAAAAGCGCCCCGACGGTCGCCTCCCTGCGTTCGTCGATGCCGACGGTCAGCGGAATGCAGATCCACGCACGCAGGCGGTCGTTGCCCGTATAATAACGGTAGGTGTCGAAGCCCTCGACCATGCCTCCGAAATGGCGGTCGATGTCTTTCCGCAGCGCGGCGGCCTGACGTTCGTACGCGGCCAGCTGCCGGGCGGGCTTATGCAGTTCGCGGCCCAGCATCGCGGCCGAGAGCAGCGCGTCGTAATAAAGCGACGAGGTGCACAGGTTGGCGTCCCCGGCCGGGAAGCGCCCTTCCAGTTCGTCCGAATCGGAAGCCACCACGCCGTCACCGGTCAGTTGGCGGCGGCAGTACTCCAGACACCACTCCACCAACGGCCACACCTCGGCCGCTTCGGCGGCATCGCCGCGCGCCAGCGCATAACGCGCCGCGCCGTAGGCGATCATGGCCGCATCGCCGCGGTCGCCCGCGCCGTTCCAGAAACTCTCCCCTTCGGCCACGATCGAACTGGGAATCGGGCGGTAATCGGGATTCATATAGCGGGCGAAATGGCGGAACGAGCAGAGTGCCGAACGGTTGCCCGTTTCGTAGCCCAGGAAGGGGAAAAACGGATTGATGTATTCGGCCTGGTCGTTGGCCCAGATCGCCGCATAGAAACGCTCGCCGCCGGGACCGTGCATCAGGCCGCCTTCGGTGTCGTAGATGCTCTCCGCAGCGCGGATTTTCGCAAAGGCGAACATGGCGTCGATCACCGGGTCGGGTGTCTCCAGCACCAGGCTGCGCTGCCATTCGGCCACCAGTGCACGGCGTTTGGCATATTCCGCGTCGGTGTTCAGCGCCAAGGCTTCGTCCCCGGACCGGCGACCGCTGAAAAAGGCCCCGAAGGCCACCTCGGCCTGCGGAGCGAGCATCAGCGCCGTATCGCCGCAGATCTCGGCCACCAGTTCGTAACTGCCCTCCACACCCTTCGCCGGAGCGGTCCGGATCACCGAACGCGCCCGGGGAATCTCGACGTAAAGCGGCTTCTCGCCCGTATTCTTCAGGATGTATTTTTCGCAGAAGGCAGCCTCGTCGACCGACGGGAAAAGGATGCGCGTCAGCGAGAGCGTGCCTTTTGCCGCCGTCCAGTCGCTCTCGACGGTCATTGCGCCGTCGAGTACGATCCGGCGGACTTTCTCCTGCTGAAGGCAATTCTCATTGACCGAGAGCATCCGGGGAACGTCCCACGCGAAACGCCGCATCAGCGAGCCGTGCGTATTGTTCGGGATGGTGCGCAGCATCGGCCACACGACACTGCGTTCGAACCGGAAACCGCCGTCGGCGCCGACACCGTAGCGCAGGACGGCGGAAATCCGCAATCCGCTCATTTCGATATGGTCCCGGTGCGAATCGCCCTCGCGGACATTCCACACGATGGCCGTGCTGTCGGGAACCACCTCCCAGCGGGTTTGCGTCCCGCCAAGGGCGGGCGCCGTCAGACAACAGAGAAACGGCAGGAAAAAGCGGCTGATTCGGATCATGGAATTCGGATTTTCGTTTATTTTATAAAAGATAAGTCGCAATATTTCGAATCGTAACAAAAATACGATAAAAAACGAAATCCGCAAAAAAAAGAACGGCTGCATATTCCGCGGAACGCCGCCCGCCGGAAGAGGAAAAACCCTTTCGTTACAATTTACAGCCGAGTTTTTTCACCGCTCAACGCAATGATTGCCAACCATATAATAACACACATACGATGTTTTACCGATTTTTCTTTGTTTTTCTCGTTTTTTTTATACTTTTGCAAATCAGCCATAACGGGTTAATCACTCTTGACGACAACTAATCCGTTGATAATTGGGAACTTAAAAATATTGTGACTATGTATTGGACGCTTGAACTGGCATCGAAGCTCGAGGATGCTCCCTGGCCTGCAACGAAAGATGAACTGATTGACTATGCGGTACGTTCGGGTGCGCCGCTCGAAGTGCTCGAAAACCTGCAGGAGATAGAAGACGAAGGTGAAATCTACGAATCTATCGAAGACATCTGGCCCGACTACCCCTCCAAGGACGATTTCTTCTTCAACGAAGAGGAGTACTGATAGGTAATGATATAAATTAGGGGCTATGCCATTAAAGGCCTAAAAGCCAATGTTCTAATTGAAATTTGTCTTGAAAAAAGGTGACCCTTTCGGTCATCTTTTTTATTTTTGCGCCGCAAAACGGTTTTATATCGATTTTTCATCCGAAGTTTTGACCCTTATGTTTCAGATTAGGGGCTATAAATAAAAATAGCGATGATTTGTAGATTTTGCGGACACGAATGTAAAAAAGACGGACATCAAGCGAATGGTGCTCAACGATATGAATGTAAACATTGTCATAAAAAACAACAGGCAGAGTATGCATATAATGCCTATGCTGTCGATTTGAATGAGAACAAATTCGCTATACGAAAGAGGGGCTAGGAATCCGTAGTATATCGAGAGTATTACATATTTCGGTATCAACTCTTTTGAAACGCATTCTTCTTATTGCAAAAAGAATTGCTCGGCCGACTATCCCTTTAGGCCATATATACGAAGTCGATGAAATACAGAGTTTTGTTCGACAGAAGAAAAATCCTATTTGGATTGCCTATGCTCTGGATCGAGAATCCAAACAGGTGGTTAGCTATAATATTGGTCCTCGGACAAATACAACTTTGAGTGTTGTAACTGATACGTTGAGATATGCACAAGCAAAATATATCTATACGGATCGATTACGCAACTACCGGTCGCTTATCGACAAGTATGTCCATCGCACCACGTATTATGGAACCAATCATATCGAACGCCATAATTTAACAGTGCGAACACATTTGAAGCGACTATCTCGTAAAACAATATGTTTCAGTCGAAGTGTAGCCATGCTATCGGCAATCCTGAAAATCTATTTTTGGGGATAACCCTAATTTTACAAAAAAGTCGTTTAGGCCGATTTTAACTTATTTTAATAGGATCGAATCAAAAACTAAAGCACTATGTTTTTGGGGCGTGACAGTTTGTGGCGTCGAGATGGCAACTTGTGGCATTTTCTCTCATATAATC